>JAABUU010000068.1_pt1 | contig 238737 bp, 247 predicted proteins | sample 5559301 | NCBI WGS metagenome assembly JAABUU01 (sample SAMN10711884, study PRJNA513360) | rock metagenome | isolation source: Antarctica rocks | place: Antarctica: Victoria Land, Richard Nunatak white | reverse complement strand
GATGGTGGGGAGGATTATTGGATGAAAGGATTGAATTCTGTGAGCGATAAGGTGTTATCTTTTGGGGGGGGAAATACGAGAAATGATTGAGAGAGAAAGTTATAGATTCTTTTTTAGGGGGGTGGGGTTTCGATTCTTATTTGAATCCTGCTTAGATCTCGCTGAAATGAATGGATGAAACAATTGAGTGTAAAATTCAAAATCATTCAATCATCGTGAAGCTGTTGAAGTTTCGGCCCAAAACTCACCTCTGCACATCACAATTTCCCTTCCGCCTTCTCCGCTTCCCCCTCCCCCTCCACCTTTCCCCCTTCCCCCCTCATCTCCGCTGCCCCCTCAATCCCAACCATAATCACCTCATAAAACCCTCGCTGCGCCAGGAAGAGCCCCGCCAACGCCACCGACAAAGCCGTGATATCCCGCGCCATTGATGAGCTCGGACACTCGACGCGAGCGAATGTATGGTCATAGCAGTACTCATACTGCGCGCCTCGTCGGATTGACGCTATATGCTTCGCGAGTAGATGATTCACGAGTATGTGGTTGAAGAAGGCTAGGGCGAGAGTAATGAGTATGGATCGGGTGCGGTGCTGGGGGGAGGTGGGGTAGATGAGCACCGTGGGGCCGCTGGTGAGCAGAGTGCGGGTGGTGATGGCCATGGTTTCGTTGGTTGGTGTGAGGCTTGTTTTTTCTTCTCTGAGAAGAGTTGCGAAGGAAAGCTGATGGATGGATGGTGGGGTGGGGTGTGGAATGGTGAGATAGTTGGAAGATGAGAAGAGGAAGGATTGAATTGGGTATTTATGATAATAGAGGTGTGAAAAACAACATGGTTGTGTGAATTGGAACAGAGAAGATATTTGAGTCAAGGAAAACCTTCCCTGTATTCGAGTTAACAATGTCATTTGTTCGGGCGTGAGAGAAAGGAAGCGTCACCAGTGGGTCTGTAGCCGACAGCTTTAGAAACACCCACTAGCAGAAGTAAGTGATCTTGAAATTCGAGTCCCACGGCGATCTCACTATCACAGTCACAAAACCTCCATCATAATTCAATGTTCCACATTTCTCCCGCGTTCCCGTGGTCTAACACCACAAAAGCTCCGGCCTCCGAGAATATCTCTCGGACAGAAAGGGTATCTATGTTACACATTGCATATGCGCGGCCGACGCACTCGAAAAAGAAGGCCAGAAGACACACGTCGCTCGTAAGACGCATTTTCCCGTACATGAGTCCATTTTCCAGCATACTGCGTAATCACGAATGAACTATAAACACATTTCGCCGACCCGCTTGCGCGCTCGCTTGTAGATGAAAGAAAAAGAAGGTTGGGATTAAGATATTGATGTGCATAAAGGAAGGTGAACATGATCCGCCCTGCCATGCTTTTTCGCCCGAACGCCGAGCACCATAGTATCCAGAGTGAACAATGTCATATGATGTAGAGTGGCGGAGGAGGTCGAGGATGTTGAAGAGATGTTATGATATGGCGTGTGGAGGCGTAGGAAGGTAATGGCTTCACGATGCCAGTTTGACAAAGTGTTTGTTCCAGATCCAGCCGACCTGGTTTGTCGCGTCATCTTGATTTTTGGCGAGCCAGAGCTCGCCGTTTTCGCCAATGACATCGAAGATCTAGTTATAGTAATGTCAGTGGTTGTATAAGATCGGATATGGATCACAACTCACCTCGCCGGCAACATAGGTCAAATAAGGGTAACCCGCCGTTTTCCGCGCACGATCGATATTGAATTCGTAAACGCTAGCGGCGAGGAATATGACATTCAAGTCCTTGCGATCTGACCCCTCTATAGGTGATTGCGTACGAGGAGAATCTGACATGGGCATGGCTGAATGGAAGAGCCCAGAATAGCGAGCTGACGGAGACGGAGCACGTGGTTGAGAGCTATGGGCAACTTGAGGATAAGTTGCACCCGAAAGCGGACGACTGAGATACGTCGAATCTTCGCTCATTCGATTGAAAGATGGAGTTTCAACACTTGGCCGTGGTAGAGATGGAGAAGGGTCAGTGACCGTTCGAGGCTGAGCGGACGAAGGCCGCACGGGCCCCGAATTGACAGGAGTACCAGCATTCGAGTATGATCGATAACTGCCAGGCATTTCTGGAGTTCGAGGGCTGTTGGTGGAAACGGCAGAACTGGCACGCATGCGTTGCCTAGAGCTGTCCGAATTCTGGGTCAAGCGGAGACCAGCAGGCAGGTGGGGCAGGTGAACTCCACTGTCGACATTGAAGAAACCCCCATTATTATGAACGCCAAAATCAGGCTGCGGTAATACGGGTGACGCTTCGCTGCTAACAGATAATGTTCGGCGCTTGGACACGTCCAGTGATGAGCCTTGTCGAGTCGAAGACACTTGTGTTGATGAGCCATCATCACCCTTCAAAGTCATTGGAGAGGGGAAATTGACGAGGTTCACAGCCTCTGCAAGCAGTGAACCATTACATGTTCCGAGGGCGTTCACACTTGCTTCGAAAAACGCAAAGTCGGCCTTGAAATCCTTGACGATCTCCGCAACATTACTGGGTACTTTGTCGTCTTCGAGGACTTGGCTTAGTTTCCTGCGCCAGACAATGTTCCATTGCACCTGGAGCTGAACGAAATTGTTGAGGCACGCTTCAATCAACCTGCCCGTCATTGCATAGAGCTTGGGTAGCTCGTCTTTGAGAGTGTCGTTGACCGCCATGAACTGCTCGCCTTGCTCAGTCGTCTTTTTATCTGGCTTATCTCCGCGATCTTTGGTAGCCCGGAAACGGGCGTAGTCCGTAATCCGTTTGTTGCGTTTGTGAATCAGCTTGTTAGGGCCGTCGTAGATCTTGATCAGACTTATCATAGGTTCAATCACGCTCTTCTTGACAGCATTGACCTGCATATTGTTAGTGTTTGGCTTATCTTTCATGCCGTAGCCCAGCAGTAACTCACATGATCAGTCAGACCAGTCATTGACATCTCCCTTGTAGTCATCCTGAACTTCCGCCATTTGCTTTCGATCTCGTGGTAGCTCGTCTGGCCCACATCTATGTACGCGTCCACAGCCGTAATGAAATCACAGAAGCGATTCATATATTGCTGGACTTCACTGGTGTATAAGTCCACGTCTTTCATGACTACTTGCAACATCATATAACTCGAACCGAACTTCTCAGACACCATGTTATATTCCTTATCATCTACCATCTCAGATAGTCCAACATGTTGTTTGAGCTTTTCCGTTCGCCGTCCAAGGACTTTGGAAATGCCTATTCGCACGTCTGATTCTTTGCGCTTCCGCGTGTTAGCGACTTGGTCCATGATATCGAATCGCTTCTTCATCTCATTGATTCTCATGGTTACCCCTTTCATTTCACGATAAGCGATATCGATCTGAGTAAAATCAGGATGGTTTTCGGGCGTGACAATCAGCAGTTCTTTCAGCAGTAATGGATACTTCGTAATACGCTGTACAGGCTTGACCAGCAAAGCATCGAGGTTCCATGCTGTGGTAAGATCGTGAGCGTAGGCTCGGCACTCTTTCAGCCAAATTTGTACTTTTTCATTCTTCTGTAATTGCTGAAGCTTTTGACTGGCGGCTTCTTGATTCTTTAGATAGTCTCCGTAAACCTTCTCCATGTTTGACATATATTGAATAAAGGCTTCCCCAACAAACGTCTGGCGATCTTTCTCTTCGTCGCCAAGCTCAAGTCCACCAACTGAAGACTCATCTGTGTTGCCACTAGCTGACGTCGCGGTACTAATCCGGTTACTTCGCCAACGTTTTGATTTGGGCAGAACATATACCCCTTTCGATGCTTGCTTCAAGGCGTCCAAAAAGGTCGTTGAAAATGCAACGATCTGGTCAGAATTCCCGAAGAGGGTTTTGACATCTTCTGCGGATATAACGATGACATTGGAGGTGCCCTTGTATATATCATCTACCACTTTCATATCCTGGCCGAAGGAATGCTCGGTGTCTACGAGCTCTTTGATGACGTGTCTCCGCGTGGCCAAGCGCTTCTGGTCTGTCGATGGTGAAGGTTCTTTAGAGGCCGAACCCGCTAAGGTTGAGGACGTGTCGATGCTGGATCTCATATGCGATATTGACCCAGGGGCGGAAGGGGGTCCGGACGAGTCCGTCGTTGCTGGCTGTCGAATCGAATCATTGCTGCCGTTGATGGGAGCGCTAGGCGTGTAGTGGTTCGAGGGGACGACTGAGGCGATATGTTTACTGTAGATGCTAGGAGATGGTGGCGAGCGCATGCCGGCCGGCGGAGATGGGGTATGTTGCTGGACCTGTTCGATAGGTGGAGGAGGTGGGCCATGGTCAGGCAATGGCGGGGCCGGTATTGTTGGTGAATCATTTTCTTGAGGTGAAGTGATATTAATCGCCAGACCTAGTCCTTCCCCTGTACCCTGGATCTCAGGTAATTCGGGTCGATATTCTCCCGACAAGTGTAAAGCCTCACGAGCAGGTAATTCGGATGCATCCCTACTGAAAGCCCGCCTATCTTTAGGCAGCAGGTTAGGTTTCTCATCGGAAGGGCTGTCCGCAGCTTGGAGGTGTATCCAGTCTCCGATTGATGGCGACATGTCCCAGTCGTCTGGGCGATTTAAGCTCGCTCTATGGGGTTTAAACTCTCCGTCATCAACAGACAAGCCAGCAGAGAGCAGCGGACTTTCAGAACGTTCTTGCTCGCCATCTATTGCTTGCTCCAACGCTCTGACCATTTTCTCACTAACCATTTGCTCATCCTGTTCTGTTGCTGCCGGTATGATCATTCGCGGATCTGCAGGTTTTCTAATCTGGAATTTGAGAGGATCCGGCAGAGTGTTAGACTGTGCGAGTCTTTCTCGAGCCAGCTGTTGCAGGTACAGTTGCGTCACCTTCTTTGGGTCCCATCCTCCCTGCCGGGCCAGGTCCGGAGATTGATTGAAGATGTGCTGCTGCATGTCGTTCATCAGTTCTGGGCTGACTACGCTAGGATCATGATAATGATCTAAAACTCGGTTGATTGTACTGTACGCATCACTATCGAGCGTGGTTCGACCGGTTCGAGGTGAGGCAAATGAAGCAGGAGACCAGGGCTGCGGAGTCAGCTCGCTTGACGCCGTAGAGATTGACAAGTGATTAGGCTGCGGGGACTGAGAAGGCGAGTGCTCATCGATCCTTTCCATTGGCGCCTCCCGCTCTTGGGAACCCGAATACCTATCCTTGGATCTGATCGATGAAGTCCATGAAGCCATGCTCCAGCGGCTGTTGGACGCTTCGTTGGAGACCTCTTTTGACCTCTCACCCTGCAACTTATCGAACGGCGCTTTCTCAAGTACCGGCGTTTCCCCAAGCATAATCTGTATTGATTCCTGGTCGTCCTTGTCGGAGATGGAACCCTCTGCGGTTCTTGCTCGACGGATACTCGTTGGGCTTGCCGGGCTGGCATCTCGCATGCTCATTATGTGACTGAGAAGCGTCTGATGCTCTTGACTAGAATTTTCTGAATCCTCTTGAGGCTCGTTATCAAAGAACGTGTCTACCGAATCAGACGTACCAGCTGTGACCGCTGACGTGGGCTCAACGTCCGATGGCGGTGTAACAGTACCTCGCTGAAATTGGTTCATGTGTGAGAATCGATTGAATCCGCCCAACGTTGGAGAGTCCTCTTGGCTTAGATCTAACACGGACCGCTCGGATAGGTGACCGGTGTCTATCGTCAGCTCCCGTTCCGACTTTGGGAATTCTCTGACAGGAGTTTGAAAGACGTCCTCATCAAATTCCCCTAGATCGTCGAGATTAGGACGTTCGGAATCATCACTAACGTCCTGTTGTGGCATGCCAGGTAGTTCGAAACCCTCCAATGGAGCTTCCGCATGCTGATCCACGCCGCCAACGACCATAGAAGCTCGCTGTCTTTCCACTTCAATCTCTTCCTGCCGCTCATTCTCTTTTACTGTCTTTGTAAAAGCTTGCTGGATCTTTTGCCTTCTTGCTGCAAAATCCACTCCACCGAGTTCTGGCGGTCGCTTGGTTCTGGGTTCCTTCGCGTGCTTTGGGCCGCCATTTTCCTGACCTGAGAACCGTTCAACAGCTCGCGCTCTCGAAGCGGAAGTTGAGGCACTTGAGACTGGTTGTCGAGGCCTCGAGCTTCGTAAAGGAGGGGACTTCTTCGGCATAGGAGCAGATATGTATGCTGCAAGACGGGGGCTTGTTGCCAGACGTTGCCCGGCACTGTTATGGACGTCACGTCGTGGGGAGTTTCGACCCGGACTTGACCTTGGATCTCTGACTGGACTGCGTGACTTCTGGTTGAACCGTGGCAGACCGCTGGATCCTTTAGGAAGAGACATGGTATGCCCAGAATACCTATCCGCCGCCGAGTTCGCCCGTGTGGAAGGTGTGGAATTCCCCGAATCTGAATTGATGCTCTGCCGCCGAGTGCTGATCGGGATTCGAGACTGCGAGCCGCGCCTAGCTGTTCCGGCTGATCCTATCGTGGGATTAGGGGACAGTAGACGTGGAGGCTGTGATGGCTGAGAAATCTTGTCTGGCATTGGAGATCTAATCTGCATGCCTCCTGTGAAATCGCTTCTTGTTCGTCGGTGCAGTCCAGACGGGAGACTAGGTACCTTTTTCTCCATCTTGATCTCTTCTAATGTTGGAGTGACTCCCAGATACCATGCAGAAGGTGACGAAGGCGAGACTTCGTCCGCGTATCGACTTGGTTCATCACGAAACATTGGATTTGGACTTCGCATGCTTCCTTCTGAGCCCCTTCGTCTTCGAGGTCCCGGTATACCATAGCCAAGATGGTTGTTGTCGTCACTGCTCAGTGCTAGGATCTCGCCGAAAAGAGGCTTCCGAACAAGATTTTGTCCGTCTGGATTGAGACTGGTCGTGGATTGCGAAGCGTATGCGTTGGGATCTGGCCGCCCAGTGCGCTTAGTTTTTGGGCTAGCCTTGGCATCTTCATTTGTCCGCCCTCGGTGTCTGTTGGACCTGGAAGGATTTGCAGAGTGTCGCTGATCTGTTGGAGATCCCTTTCGCGCATAGCCAGCTTGGGAGGTTTTCGGCTGGGACGAGTTACGCGCTCTAGCATAGCTTATGCTAGTGGCAGGATTTGTATTATTGGCCGGGTTGAAGTTGGCAGAATTAGAAGTGCTAGACGCCGACCGCGATGTAGGTTTCCTCGGTAGTGGTGGAACTTCATCGGTGTTTGAATTAAACCTGTCGACTAAGTCCTTCAACGACGTCTGACGGTTCCGGGCACTGTTCGATAAGGCCGGGTTCGACTTTGCTCCACCTAAGGGACTTCTGTCGCTCAGCGGAGATGTTTGGTAACGTGACGTCTGACCGCCGTGGACTCGCGAAGACAGAGAAGGAAGGTCGAAGCCGTTGGCTCGAGCTGATACTGGTGTTGGCATTTGCTGATGCCTTGCTCTCGTCATACCGTCCTCCCGCTTTGTAACAACAATATCTCCCTGCCCAAGCCCTTCTGTCGATGCACGCGCGAAGGAGTTTTGGTACCGCCTGTAGAATTCGTGCGGGTCTGGGGAGTCGTCTTCCTTCGGTGGTTCACGGGTAAAACCATTTACACTAGCATCCGAGGCGTACTGCTCGAAAGTGGTGGATACCTGGGGGCGCTTGACAGCGGCAGGATTGTAGGTATATGCTGGCAACGATGGTACCGAGTGGCCTGGGAGTGCGACCGGAGCAGGGTTGCGGCGGTCATCTGGAAGGGTGGAATTTGTCGACGGGTCGTAGTCCACTGTCGGAAGTTGTTCTAAAGCGTAGTGGTTGTGATCGGAGCCAAGTGTCGACATGTCGTCCTTTGACCGTAAGGCATCAATGTGGACTGCACCAGCAGAAGCTCAGGCTGTTGTGCGCCAAGACGATCCAATTAGAGAATTTCACTCCCTTGGTTGTGTGTACGGAGTACGGAGTGTAGGACTGGGATGAGTTGGCGGGCTCGATGTGTGGCTCTCAGAGCTTTAGTGTCGCACGATGAGGTTAGATGAAGCTTATGAAGCCCGGGCATTGGGTCAGTTGACACCAGCCATCGCAGTGAACTTTCCGAGCTGCAATGACCACGTCGTAGCAAGATCTTTGGTGAGTAAGGAGGGAGTAGATGGTACAGGATTATTGGATGAGATGATTTGTTACGGGTTTTGAAGTTGGGGTTCTGCCGTGTCGGTAGTGGTTTAGTGGTGACAGAAGCAGAGGATGGCTTTGAGCCAATCAACGGCGCTATCGCCCTACGCCCAGATTCGCGCCTCGTCCGCGCCCGATGATGATCTACCCTACCGCCAACAAGGCCAGACGAATGAATGCCTTCAGACTCTGGGCAACCGACTATGGTTATTGCTATTCTACGGATATCATCATATCAACTGCTGGATCTGGTTGTTACACTAGGTATTCAAGATAAAGATTCCCTTCTGCATGGCACAAAGAAAAGCAAGAAAGGGATGCGCAAGGGTCTTGCTGGCGATGATGCACTCCCAAGCGCTGGACCGCTATCTGTTAAGGGAGAGTCGTACACGCTCACACTCTACGGAATATGGTTGCTAGTAAGTACACTGAGTAAGTGATCCTTTGGCCTTCACCGACTAACCACAAGCAAACGGAACAATTACAACGGCATGCCCTCGCAATCGAGACAAATCTATCATATGCCTATGGAGCTGCCTGTCCAGGGCGGAGGTACCTAAAGTACAAGTACGTGGAGCTTAAATTTGGGAGGTCTTAAGCGATTAAGGTGGTTGGGGATAGCGTTCATTTTGCTCACAACGTCTGTCGAAAAAAAGGCATCTCTTACCGGACAAGTAGTAAAAGCCTGATAGGTGGGCATACAACGTACAGCGACATGAAAGACACTACGGAATACTTACGCTGCTTCGCTTCTTGTTATTGTCTCCTCTCATCCTGCTACCTTTGTGCGCTTTGATTTCTCGATGGACCAAGAAAAGCTCTATGGATCTGAACTACTTTCTCGGGGTCGACTGTGATTGCCCGGGCATCTTTGCCTCTTGCTTCCTTCTTTGTCTCACTTCACTCCGAAGCTTATCAAAATCAATGGCATGGGATCACTGTCTTTCCACACCGTAACGAGGTACTAGATCAAATGCGACAAGCCATCTACTCCCGGAAATTGAGGACGACCTGTCTTCTGTTAGATGCAGATTCCCATAATCTGACACATTTGCATGGTTGATGGATCCTGAAGCATGCAGCCATTTTGGTTGCTGGCGGGCTAACGGCGCGTGGATTTCGTTTGCGGGAGAAGCCTGTCCTTGCTCCTTGGCTCCTTGTGATGTCGCTTTTCTGTTGAATTTCGCGCATGTGGGACTTTATCGGTTATTTGGCGCTAACAAGTAGACCATTACCTAAGGTACCTTACCTTGCTTACTCACCATTGCTTGGCGCGAACGCGTTTTTGGACCAACCCTTGGACCAACGCGTGCAGACCACACACCAGTACAATTCAGGTGCACTTCAAGTCATTGCATCGCATACCTACATAACGCCATTTCAATTCAGCCTCATAGGCGTTGATCCACCGTAGGGCTCCTACAATCCACGCCGCCTTTTTCTATATACTGGACCTGTTTCGAAACATGACAGGGAAGAGGAAGCGTAGAGGAGCTTCCGAAACCGGTGCTGGCCAGCCTGGAAAGCGTATCAAGCTTGATGCTAAAGGGCCATCTAGCCATGTTTCAACTGGACATCCAGCGCTGTGTCTTTATTATCCCCAAGTTGTGACCTTACAAGACTATCTACTCTCCAAACTTCCAACTTCCTCCGTGTCAAGGCGTGAAAAGATTGCTACGATCGGAAAAGGACAGCAAAGGCCTCTCAAGGATGATCAAATTATTGCAGAGACCGACGGCCAGCAGGCTTCGCATCATCTTGTGGCAAGTGACTGTGGAATACGTGAACGTGAGAGGAATCTGGCAAAGCTCTTAACCACGACTTTGATTGGCTTGGTACATGATGCTCCACCAGACGTCGCCACGTCGCGACAGAAGGACTTTGCATCCTTTTCTCAGCAAGTCAACTTAACATCTAGGAGCAGCGTTGGGGGAACATCAATAACGCAGTCAGAGGTAGGCGTTGATATTGTTTGCCCGCGTCCCATAACACCCGAGATCTACTATCTCTAAATGTGCTGATTTGTTATGTCTGTGCTTGTCCAAGCATCGTTTTTTATGGGCGTATTGTCATTGATTGCCACAGAGCGATACCTAATGCTCGAATAGATTATTGACTTTGCAATCTGGCAACTTTTTCATAGAATATACCGGAACGTCCATAAGCCAATGCACCTGCTTTGTCATGGCTATCGGCGGGCAAGTGCTCCTCAGCAGCCCAACGAGGAACATTGTGTATTGGCTCATATTTACGGAACCGTGTCGCACTACCCCAATAGTCATGTCAGTGCTATGAAGAATGAAACCTGGACCGATGTGTTTGGCTTGCTGGGTAAAGGAGGCGATTGGATCATGCGAGACCTAGTCTTGGACTGTGGCGTCTTCGTTCTAGTCGATAGCGGTAGAGGCAACTACTACCAACTGTCCGGTATGTGCCAACCTGATGCGTTCAATGTTTTCCCACTCACATTCGAGGCACAGGAAAACCACTGACCGAAATACAACCCCTTTCGGGTAGAAGCTTTCTGCATTTACCTCTCCAAGTCAAGATACCAGAGGCCATCCGAGGTCAGGCAAGGCCTGAAAGCAATTCACTGCCATTCTGCAATCCTCCTGCAGCCATCACGTTTGTTCGCAGTCGCATGTTCTATGCACGTGCGGCGTTGAATGCAAAGGGCAGAGTAAGATTCGGTCTCCGTCACATTCGTAAGTTGATGCCAAGCCAAAAGAATCCTGTTTTCATTAATGCAGCCAGATGTCCTGAACAGATATGGAGATGCTAATAACCCAAACCATACGGTACATCTGATGAAATACATATTTCCAAGACAGTTTAGACTACATAATGCGTTTACCTCGAAAGTTGATTCACGAGAAACTGTTCAGCCTTTCAAGGACTATACTCTGCGAGAACAGGAGATTGCCCAAGTTGAACGCCAGAACTCCTCAAGACGAGGGGAAAACCTTGCCTCACCGTATCATTTACATGTGCCAAGAAGACTTCGTGGTGCCACGTACGATCTGGTCAAGGAGTTGCAGAGCAGACATGCTCAATGTTCTTATAGTGAACTTCTAAAGCATCACTGTCCACTTCGAGTTAGTTAGCACTGAATCTCCCAGCAGCCTAATTGCTGATTATCCTAGACTAATGGTGGTCCACATCGACGAGCTATTGCTGAAACTCAAAGCGGCAACACCACAACACAGGTTGATACGAAAGCGCTCGCGACGGGCCAGAGTACAGGTGCAACGCTAAGCAAATCCGGGCCATTGGCTTTACCTGGCGGTCAATCCTTGCTTGATTTCTCAACCCCCGCTTCAGACGTCTCGGCTTTCTGTCGAGCAGTGCTGTCGAAACTCCTGCCAGATAAGTTCTGGGGCTACGGGTTAGAAGCGTCGAGGACCAAAGATATGGTTTTCTCTAGAGTCAACCAATTTGTGCAGCTTAGACGATTTGAGAACATGTCTCTCCATGTGGTTTGCCACGGATTAAGAGTAAATTTGACTCCCAGGAGCTCGCACAGTCTTAGCTGACGAATTGATAGATTACTTCCCTTGCATGGCTCATACCACCGAAGATAGAACCGTCTACCAAAACTTCCAGATTAGACGTGAAGAAACGGAAGGAAATTTTCCTTGAGTTCCTTTACTATGTCTTTGACTCCTTGCTTATACCTCTGGTCCGGTCCAACTTTCATGTTACGGAATCCAACGTTCACCGCAACCGACTATTCTTCTTCCGTCACGATGTCTGGCGCCGAATGACGGAGCCTGCATTGAGTCATATCAAGCTCTCCATGTTCGAAGAAATGGATACTATGAAAGTGCGTAAGCTTCTTGATGCACGACCACTAGGTTTCAGTCAGATCAGACTCCTTCCGAAAGCAAACGGCATCCGACCGATCGTGAATCTTAGGCGACGCGTGACGAAGTTACAAAAGGGGAAAGTCGTGCTTGGACGAAGCATCAACTCGATCATGGCACCTGTATTCAGCATGCTAGACTATGAGAAAAGAAGGAACCCCAGCTGTATCGGTTCGGCAATTTTCTCCGTTGGTGAGATTTACCCGAAGCTGACGGCTTTCCAAAGACAACTCAGGTCCAATAGGCCAGGATCGAAAATCTTCTACTTCGCCAAGTGCGACGTTCAGTCATGCTTCGATACCATACCTCAAAGAGGTGTGGTGAAACTACTGGAACAGGTTGCCTCTGAAGACGAGTATCGGATCGCTCGTCACGCTGAGATCAAGTCTTCTGAGAACCACGGCTACGGCGTTGGAACATCACCGAAACCAACGAGAAAATTTGTCGCTTTAGCAAGGGCTTACACAGACTTTGCACGATTTGAGGGAGCAGTGGAGACATGTTACGCTAAGGGAAAGAAAAATACTGTCTTCGTAGATGCCGTAGTCCAGACATCGCAAAAGCGAGACAAATTGCTTGACCTCGTAGAAGAGCACGTTGAGCGAAACATTGTCAAGATTGGCAAGAAATTCTTCAAGCAGAAAGCTGGCATACCGCAGGGCTCTGTATTGTCGAGTCTTTTGTGCAATCTCTTCTACGCTGAACTAGAGAGAGAGCTTCTTGGTTTCCTGAAAGATGACGAGAGCATTCTTCTACGCCTTATCGACGACTTCCTGCTCATTACCACGAGAAAGGAGCATGCAGAGAGGTTATTGAAGATCATGCATGACGGAATCGAAAAGTACGGCGTCAAGGTCAACCCAGCCAAAACCCTCGTTACCTTCGAAAGCACCTTCAACGGGTCTCGCCTTCCTCGATTAGCAAAAGGAACAGCATTTCCATACTGCGGTACTAGAATCAACATCAATACACTAGAAATTACTAAAGACCGAGACCGAAGAAAAGACTCATGTGCGGCCCCAGCATCACACAGCTAAAACTACTCGCTAACCACTCACAGCCCTCGCCGACTCCCTCACCGTCGAATCCTCAAAGACCCCAGGCAAGACCTTCCACCGCAAAGCCCTCAACGCCCTAAAAATTCAAACCCATAAGATGTTCCTCGACACCACGTTCAACTCTCTCAGCACCGTTCTCAGTACAATCTATCAGAATTTTGTAGAGGCGGCGATGAAGTACTATCGGTATGCGAAATGCATGCCTGCGAAGCAACAGCCGCATGATTCTTTGCTGATAGGTATGTCGCTCCTACTTACAACCTGGCTACTACATCAAGAAAATACTTGAATGAATTTGAATAACTGTTAACTCGACCAAACCTCATACAGACACAATCCGCGATGTCACATCCCTCGCCGCCACCCTCATCAAAGCCCCTCCTAAGTCCGGACACTCCTACGCTTGCTCAGTCAACAAGCGTCAAATCCAATGGTAGCCCCCTCGTTCCCCTAGCCCCACACCCTCTCTAACTCCACCACAGGCTCGCCCAAACAGCCTTCACCACCGTTCTCACTAAAAAACAAACAAAGTACCGCACCGTCCTCGCATGGCTAGGTACGGAGATGGAGGCTTGCGCACCAAGAGATTCCAAAGAGGCGAATATGCTTGGTAGAGCGGTCAGGGAGGGGGCTAAGGCATTTGGGGGATATAAACCTTGAGGGCAATGGTTCGGAAGGCCGGATTTGGTGGGAATATCCATGAATCTTAGTGGAGCTCTCACTCTAGAAAGTGCCACCGGGCGGTAGCTGTGTGCTGGCGAATCGTGCCCTGGCATCGTGCGCTTCTGGGGCGTTCCCAACCGTTGGCTCGTGGCGGAGAGTCCGTAAACAACAACCGGTTTCCTCGATAGAGATTTTCAAAGGAACGATTAGAGAACTTGTTTCCTCGAAATGATACTATCATTGGTTTGAGTTTATGTGCGATATGAAGATTTGAATTGGCTAGTATTTGTTTTTTCATATTAAATTGATCTGACGGTCACATGGGCTGATAGTTGATCTGGACAGCAGTTGTTGTTTTGTCGACTTTCTAGATTTTTCGATAGAGCTAATGGAGTATAAGGCAACTAGAGAATACAGAAAGTCTGGAAACAATCTTCGAAAGCCAAACTCACGAGGGCAACCATCAGAACAAATTACTCAGATATGTCTCTTTTACTCAATTCTTTCTTTTCACGAAAATTTAGGCCAATACTTGTACGCGTCAAGAAGATGATGAGTCTCAATATTCATTCGAACGTTTCAATGTAGACCGATTGCTGTTTACTGACTTGCTGCATCTATTTGAGTATCTAGAACAACCACCTCACACAATATTGTTCAACCATTGGGTAAACCTAGTCTATCAAACAGCCTCATGGTGGGGTTTGAAAAGAGCAGTCGCAGCCACGGAGTAGCTGTGTGGACATGGCAGCTTGAAGGCTGTTTAGGCACATCAAGACAATTTTGTCCAAGAGGTGAGACACTTGGCAGACATTGCCGTCAGACAAGCCTGTTCGTCGGGACTATGACGGTTCCATTTCTTCCACAGTGAGAAATATCTCATTATACGCTACGATACTGTTGCAAGGAGAATCCATGTGAGACGTCAAACTTCTTTGGAACAAAGGCGTTGTTGTGTTTTCGGATTTTGAAACATTGTTCGTTTGCACCTGGCTTCTTTGTCTTTTCTGTCGAGAATAATCATGGCCTGTTCCCTCCAGCATCTTCTGCGGTTCTTCTTTTATGATTTTTATATTTTTATGTCTTCTCCAATCGCCATCAAACCACACACCTGAAGAAATGGCACCCCAACACGCGCCCAACCACCCCTTTGCCAAGCTCCACACCCACGCACACTCCACACCGTCCCTTAACCAACTCCCTATTATTATCGCATCCTCGTTACAAGCATTGCCTACCTTGGCTCCTTCCAGCCTGCCCCCACCCTTCTCCTGCAACCCGACCACCGTTGCTTCTTCAGTCCTAACAAGCACCACAACCCCCCTCCTCTCCTCACCACCGCCATCACCCCTACCAACCTCTTGCTCCTATCTTGCATTCCTCATAAGCTTTTCCCTAACCTCCACAGTCGTTCTCGTGTCAGCATGGTGGATATTCCACTATCCGCACAGCTGGTCTCGAGCTTTCGCACCAGCTTTTGTGCAAGCGCATAGGGAACGGGTTCGGGGATTTGTAGAGAAGAGGGAGAAAGAAGAGGAGGAGGAGACGGGAAGTGGGGGGGATGTGGGTTGGAACGGGAGCGCCAGGGTGTGGTTAGGGGGCTGGTCTGGGGACATACGGTGTGGAGAAGGCCAGCGATATGGGATGTCGAGGGAGGGGGAAGAGGTGCGGAGGGCTGAGGTTTGAGGGGATAAGGAGATGTGAGAAGATAGCCCCATCTTGGGTTGATAACAACAAGTAGAATTCGGTTTACAAGAAACGACACTAAATCTGGTCCCGTCCCTACGCTTGAATCACTCACTACCTTCCAGTACAGTATCTCCGAACCCACCCCTTTCGCAACACGAATTTCTTTTGCTACCGACTTCACTCCCATTCTTGCCGAAACTCCCACGAACAAGATAGCTGTCCCATTTTCCCTCGGTCCTTTTACTTTTTCCCAAACCCTCTCGGTACCAACCCCCTACCTACCCACAACCCACCACGCATCCACCCAACCCCCAATCCCCTCGCCCTCATCCTCACAATCCTCGTAATCATCTCTAAGATCTACGTCTTCACGTACTGCATTTTTTCGCCTCACCGCTTCCTTGATGGAAGGTGGGGGGGGTGTAAAGGGAGTGGAGGGGGAGGGTAAGGAGGCATTTGAGGGGTGTGAAAGAGTACGAGGAGGGTGTGGGCTTTCGAAGACTACCGTTCTGTGGTCTGATTGTTATGTAATTCTGGGTGTTGAGATATCGATTTTTAATAGTTTGTTACACTTCATGAATTTCCATATCAGAGTTTTCTAGATTGTCGAATCGTCCATTGCGAATGCTTGCAAAAATTTCTTTAGAGAGCGACTGGTGGTTTGGTTGTTTATCATAGGGGGTTCTCACATGGTATGTCTTGAGATCATCTAGTTGTGGATCAATATTTGTCAAATAGTGAGGCACTAAAATGGAGATGTCGTCAAGATTCATAAATTCCATCTACTCCAAAGAGCTTGTATTCCAACCTTTCCCGTCCCCAATTCGTTCGTTATCTATTCTTCCTTCCATTCTCCCACCCTCACACTCCATGCTCCTTCCACAAAAACCCCTCCTCCTCCCCCCTCTCCGCCTTCTTCCCCCTCACCCACCTCCTCATCATCCCGCGCATCCACCCCTCCTTCTCCTCTCTCTCTTCCTCCTCCTCAAGCATAATCCTCCTATCTTTCCTCTTCATCAACCAGCTCATCCACCACAGAACGGCGCCAATAGCACTAAGCACCACGAGGGCAGCGATGAACAAGGCTATGAAATCGGTGCCGCCTGCGTTTGAAAAAGGTGGGGAACGGGCTGCGGAGGGGGTGGGGAGTGGGTTGCTCAGGTGTGGGTAAGTGCCCACATGACCGGACTCGAGAGACGGGGTCTCGCTTGGGTTCGAGGAGGGTAGTAAGATGGGAGGTGGCATTATGACGGGATCGGGCAAATAGGCGGGAGCGTGAGGCATCGTGCTGTGAGTCATCCCGACAGCTGGGACTGGGGGTAGGAAGTGACCATCGCGGTGAGGGAGGTCGATGGCTGGGACCGGGGAGTAGAAGTGACGTGGTGCGTTGGCGGGGGCGCGGGTGCCGTGGAGGTGGTGGAGGTGGGTGTGCGGCATGGGAGGCATTGTGTCTTTGTTGTTTTCTGCTGTTCGGAGATTGGATGGTGGTATGTTGGTTGTTCCTGTGCGTTTTGGTGCTGTGGTTGTAGAAGATTGAATAATGGAAGGCGAGGAATTAAAATCGTGGAGTTATATATGGGAGAGAAAGGGGGGAAACAATGCGTTGTGTTCATAAAAACAATGGTGCCGAAATATGGAAACATTGAGTTGAGATTTTTGTTGGATTGGCGCTCATGTTATCATATAAGTTTGATGAGAAGCTGAAGAATGTTTAGCAGATATCGCCTTCTTTCTCGGTTTCGTAAGAGAATGTAGATGTAGAACATAGGGGATGCACACGTAGAAAAAAGGGGGGTGTTATACATGAAACTTAGTAATACACAATTGAGGTATGAACCCAACAATAACACCCCGTTCGCGCTCGCGCTCGCAAATAGACATACAACTTATCTAACTCAATACGCAACCACATATTGCGCAGCTTTTGAGCAAAAATTTAAGAGACCATACCTGACAAGGGAAAAATAAGAATTAGGTTTCCGTGAGGCTTTAGAGATGATGAAGATTGACTAGGGTTCGGAAAGTACATAGGGAAGATATATTTTCCCAAGAAGTACGAGATTTGACTTGCCTAGATATCTGCATTACATATGAGATACTTCTGCTCAATCTCTAGAACATAATTCGCAAGCGATCAGACTCACCCCCTACACCTCTTCCCTATCATAGCGATCAGACTCACCCCCTACACCTCTTCCCTATCATACTTACCCCCATTCCCAACCGCACTCTCCTCATCCTGATCCCAAACGTATCTCTCATCCCCCTCATCCCCTTCCCCAAGAACCCACAAATCCTGATCCTCCTCTAATGCAACCCCATCCCTAAATGCCGACTGCGACACCCCGGCTGACTGGCTCCTCCGCCTCTTGAGGCGAATCCCCTTCCACATTTCTTGGTGGTGTTGCGGTATGAACCAAATCACGAAAACTAGGATGATGCAGACGGCAGCGATGCAGACGGCGATTTCTAGGATGGTGAGGAAGGGGCCGGGGGGACCGTGGGGGTAGGTGCCGGATGCTGGGAGGGCGGGGGGGGTGGCGAAGGTTGGGGGTTGGGGTGCCATTATTTTTGATAGGCTGGTGGTGGTGTGGTGTGGGTGGGTGGTTCAAGATGGCTGTGTAGATGAGTGCGATAGGATGTTTCGTGAGAAATGGGGAAATAACAACATGATTGAATTGGCATTAATATGTGTTGGATAAGAGTGAGAGGGTACAATGGATAGTAGTCTTTGTGCTGAGCACAAAGCGTTTAGACAAAGACATCGGCATCTTAGGAAGAAAAGATTGTTTGAAGGAATGTTGGGACGATTGTTAACAGTACAATGAGTGAGTGAGTAATTGGACTTGCATGAAGGTGGACTCGGATAAAACGAAATTAACGGAGAGCATTCGAGGGTACGACCTGACACGTCTAAGGCGTCTAAGGCGTGGTATTTAACAGCAATCGAAACGCGAGGCATATACATTGAACACTTGCATTTAGCAAGACCATAAAATATGTTGACGATACTACCATAATTAATTGTCTTACTTCCATAATTTGAGTTCTGAATTAGTGGTCTTTGTCGAGTCCAAGAATTAATGCTGAAATTCTGTACCCTGTGTGCATTGGCAATTATTGCAGTCTCGGTTGTAATAAGCCTAAATCTGATGGTGTTAGCCTGCATTTTATGAAAATTATTTATTTCATTGCTTGCATCACTTTCGGTAGTATCAAGAAAATCATTCACATGAGTCACACGGTTGTAAAGATTGTTGCAAAAGGTTCAACTTCAACCTCCTGAATTACATTTTATATGTGCAAAAAAGGGAAGAGTCCGAAAATGCGATCAGAAACAACTCTCACCTCTTATGCTCCCTGGATCCCCTCATCCAGAGCTAGGCTCTCCTCATCCAGAGCCAGGCTCTCTTGTTTGAAGTTAGTCCATCGGGTCGACTTGGGCATCCAAGGCGTAAGTCACCCTCCGTCGTAGTGCCTCTTTGACCTCCTTAGCTTCTTTCTCTCTGAGCTTCTCACCCTGTTCCTCCATGTAAGCGCCAGACACTGCTTGTTGACGTTCGGCCTGGATTTTCTGTGCGGCGGTGGAGATCGAGACATAAGCAGCGATTGGGTCCATGTTGCGAGTGCTGTACTTTGGTGTTTCCTTTATTCTCTCCTCCAAGTCTTTGGCTATTTTCTTCTCACTCTCCTCCCAGTCTTTGTCTGTAAGCTCTCTCTCGCGTTTATACTCTGCCGAGACTCTCTTGCTCTCTTCATATTCTTTCTCCGCAAGCTTCTTCTCGTATACAGCTCTTGTCTTGCTCTCAGCCCTGGCTTTTATTCTAGCAAGTGCCTCCCTGTCCTGCTTCTCCTCAATGTGAACCCAGGATTTGATCTTTGCAACTGTGTCCTTGTTTAGCTCCTCTTCAAGCGGCTCATCTTCAACTTCGCCGGTCACGATGTAGTGGACCCATTGTGCATAGGCAGATATGAGCATAGCTGCCACTATGAAACCGTAGACAAGGATCGCGATTGAAGGCGGGCTTGCCGCTTGAAACGCTTGAGAGGAGACAGGCTGGTGTGAAATCTCCGGGATGGCTGATTGGAATGAGCCATAAATAGCACTCTGGGTTGGCTGGACAGCATTTTCATGATGGTAAGTCATTTGCGTGTAGGCCGAGTCGAGAGTGGGGACGGATCCCGGAATGGTGACTGGTCGAGAGGAGTTGTGGGTACGAAGTTGGGGAAAGTAGGTGATGGTTTTCGTGACTTCTTTCGTTTTGGTGAGCTCCTCGATGATAGTCTTGGTGTGATTGAAATTGTGATTCGTTCGGTGATGCGTCCTGTGCTCGGTGTCATTCCTGCGATGAGTGCCGAAATTACTCAGGGTATGGTTGAGCGTGGAGACTGGACCGATAGTTCCACTGATCTCCGCAGGGATGACGCGAGTGTCGACGGTTTCGGTGGGCGCTGGCACTAATACGGGATCAAAGCCGGTCGTGCTCTTAGGCTCTGGTGGTGCAGTCTGGATAGACACATCCCCATTCTGGAGGGTTACACTCCTTGAGTAGATGTCTCTTGGCTTGTGAATCTGCGCCATGGTCGTGGGTGTGCTCAGTGGGACCACCTTAGCAGGCGTGGCGTTTTCCACCCATGCATTGCGTTTCGCCAATGGGTGACTGAATTCCGCAGATTTCGGTACAACAAAGGGACTGGGCGCTATGGTAGCTCCTCCTAAGCCGGTATACTTAGTACTCATAGTGGTGATTCTATCCCCTACGGACGTACTGATAGCAGTAGGTTTCGGCTCTTGAAGGGGTTGACTGGAGGATATGGTAGCTGCTCCTTTGCCATCTCCAAAAGCCGGGACAGAGCCGACTTGCTTAGTGCGTAATGGTCCTTGCATAGTGGTGGTGCGAGTGCCGGGGTGACCAACCATTGTGGCCGTGGTGGCATAAGAGTTTGATGACATTTTAGTTGGTTCGTTACAATTCCGTTGCACGTCAAATTTAGCTTTGGTGCAGAGTTTTGGTAGGGTTGTTGTAGGTTCGTGATTCGAGGTCATGGTAAGGAAGAAGAAGGGATGAATGAATACAAGTTGGCGAGCTTCTTATGCTTTGATCGAAAGGGAAAAAGACAATGTTTTCGGTTGGAAGAGAGTAGGAAGCTTGGGACGTTGAAGCTGTGATCTCGATTGTTCAGGATCGAGTAATTCGACTAAAGAAACAAAATGGGTGTCAGGGTATATGAGAATGCCCAATGTCATTATTGACCTTGTCACAATGACGAGAATCATAGGCAGACAAGGCTCTATCCATCAAGAACAAGAACAAAGAGCACACGCGCTTTGCGACAAAGAACACAACACAGATACTGAGATGGAAAAACAATTTCGCGGTAATGTTTTTAATTATCCGGACAGGTCGATGAGCAGAGCGTCTCCAAAACAAAGAACAGATATTTTTAGACAAGGGTAATATAGCACCCGACGAAGTCCAGAGGTAATGATGGCAGCTGTATATACTAGGAAAGTCATGCAGTAGTGGTTCTATACTATCAGTGAGTTGAAAGGAGACCTCTTAGACCTTGATTACTCGGCCATATCTCAAGAGTGAGAATTCGAAAACAATCAGGCCTTACGCCTTTCTACCCCTTCATACGAAGCAAATGTGCTTTCGAGTATCGCTCAGGCTGTCAATATGTTAGCTATGCTTACCCACCCATCTCGAGTTATAGAAGATAATGATCTTCCAATTTCATTATATACCTCATTGAAATATCACGCACAATGGCTTTTTGTGTATCGTTATTCTTGTTTCGCTTGGCGAGAGGTAGCCGACAAACGCTTGGGTCTCAGCTAGTGACACGGCAGAATTTCGATTATTAGCGATAGATCTTAATTATGAGTCAACCAGGGATAAGGCAATAATGTCTTTATGTACTTATGATATCTCATAGGCACATCTGATTATATAGGCGAAGGACCGCTAGCAGGACCAAGACCAAAGGCTATAGAATATAAACAACATAGGGTGTTATACTCGGCGAGAGGTATGTCACTAAGGCGTCACACGGGGCCAGCCTATTCCCAGTCAGTTACTATCCATATCAAACACTCCAGGGATACTGCTCATAGGGGCCATCACGATTATCTGCATAGCCTAGATCTGGTATGCCCCATCCTTCTGGGATGCCGTCGGCTGTATGGAGCTTGTCCATCCTTCTCTGCGACTTGTGGCGGATCCACTCCTCGCGCTTTGACTTGTTCGAGTCGCGAGCCCTTTGCCTTCGCGCTTGCGTCATGATTTCTTCACGCCGGCGGACCGCTTGTTCTGATGGGTCCTCAAGGCGCGACGGAGTGCAGCCCATTTTCTGTACTGGAATCTCTCTGTGGCAGTCGGTTCACGTAAAGGTTATACGTAAGCGGAAAGTGGAGAAGTAGTTTTTGGGGAGATTTGAGTCACAGAGCCGAGTCAGCGCGTGAAGAAGCATATCTGACAGGCCCTGGTGTATTTGACCGCGGCCGTCGAAATAGGATGTGCCACACTCTTTGGCAAGCTGGAATTTCTTATTGGTGAACAATGCCATTGTCGAATGCTTTTGATTCGATTTCTGAAAGGGAACACCCTCATACTCTTTGTATAATGAAGCTGCGCCGTCAAAGGCCCTTTGAAGTCTCTTTGTCCTCGATGGGTTGTCAACGATGCCACCATGCTTCAAAGAAATCTGAGAACGAAACAGCGTATCTGCTTAATATATGGATCCAATGACTCACAGTCAGGAGTCTAAAGCAGCTGAGTTATACACCAGAGGCAGCCATCCAACATCCATAACCTATTTTCGCCTTCCCAGCTCCATTCTAGCATCACAACCCAGTTTCGCAATGTGTCGGGCCATTTCCCATAAAACTCACCAATGTATGCACGTACAGTACTACTGCATTGTTACGCCATGTACGAATTTCGATTTACCTGATGAGAACGTACTCTTCGGAGGACACTACCAGGTTATCGGCGAGATCGTCATGAGCAACAGGCCTTTCTGCGATTGGTGCTACAGCCAGAGAAGAAGACAACTCAAAGCCTGCTTTGAGTTTATCCGATGCAAGAGAATGGATGAAGCAAGAATATCAGCTGCTTCTCCTGGCGATATTGATAGAACGCTTTCCGAGCTGAGAAATCAGCGGAGACGAGAGCTCGACCAATTCCGTGTCGCGTGTGGAAACCCTTACAGGCGGGACCACGAGGAAGACGATGGCTACAATGAGGGTAGAGATGATAAGGATAGCGAAGACGAATTAGGTCCCGGTTCGGAAGTGACGATGAGTCTAGCATCGATGATGAGGACAATGGCGATATAGGATCTGTAAATGATTCTGCACTTTCGTATCACACATTGCCGTGGCAGTGAGTACAAAGACCTCGTCATCCTGTGTACCTGTTTGATAGTAATGCCTCGAACAATTGCCAAGCTGAGTGTAATAAAGAACTAACACCAGTAGTTCAGTTAGAATGAATTTGATCACTTATTTTGCGGGGAAAGATAATTTTCAAAAAATTCGTTCTGGTCTCCGCATAGCTCGAAGGGCAATGACCGACCTGATGGGTTTTAGAAATGTTGGAGTGAACTTTGGGTGTTATGAAAGTAGAAGGTAAGCCCGAAATGTATTAGCGTTCCCTTCTCTTTGTATTTTTCGATTTTTTGGTGTTGATATATGAAAATATCACCCCCTACCATGTACTTACAAATTGCTGGCCGGTTCGCCGGATTGCAAGGGTGACCATACTAGGTCACGAGTACGAGCCCATGTTGAGGCACTTCAAAAAAGTACCTCAATATGGGTCTACGGCCCCCTGCCGTCTACAAATTCCCAATGTCCCCTCCCCAAAGCCCTGTAACAGGAAGCAAACTTCTCAGTGTCGACAATTGAATGAGAAGTTTCTTCGCACCATTCTGGTGTTTCTTTTGCAATTTTTAAAAAGTGGACTTAGCGGGTACCTTATACAGCAAAACTTAGGGCTCTTCTTATCAACACAGTGAGATCGCAAGATTACCAAACGTGTTGTCAAATGCATGCTGACAATGGAATGGGAAACATATAAGAATTCTACCATTGTTCAAGCGATCGATCCACACATTCAAAACATTTTGAGGAGGTCATTGTCCCGAATCGAAACATATAGAACAATACAAATCTTGAGACTTATCAACTTACATTAGCCTTCAGCAAATTATTCTTTTGAGCAACATAATACTGCCACTCATCGGCTCCGTCCCACAACCTCAAACCCAACATTGCTCTAGACAAGATGTGTCAAACACACGCCGTTGTGTACTCGGAGTGCTGCCACATACACCATTATCTGGTCATCGATCCGTGCGACGGCGGATACGTTTGCCCTTTGACTTCGAAGGCCAAATGTGGGAACGAGAATTATGTGATCGTCAGCTACGGTCGCGACCCAAGCGAGAAATATTGCGAAGACTGTTTCAAGCAGATTCGTGAGGGTGAGGATCGAATCGTCGAATTTCATCTGAGGTTGCACATGTACTTCCTTCAACTCTTGATTGACGATAAGATAGTATATGCGCAATTCAGTCGCGTAATACCGAGGTTGGATAAATCTCGCGAATGGGCATGCCATGCTCACTATTGCAAATTCGGTCTGTATAGGGCACCCGATTGGGACCAGGTCCAGTACATTTTTCCTACCGAACAACAGATTTGCGAAAATAAAGATCATATCCGTGAAGGTTTGGCAGAAGCGGAGCGAGTTGGGGTCTTACAGTATTTTACTGAAGGAGAAAATCGTTTGGCAGAAGCGGAGCGGGCTGGGGTGACCCACTATTCTGCTGATGGAGAAGAACTCATGTCATCTGATGAGGAGATTCCCGTTCCTGAAGAGGTGGCTGGGGCTGGAAGAGAGAACTGGCGGCGAGAATCGACATCATCCAACGAAGACGACCACGATGGCGAAGAGGTGGTTTGGGCAGGAAGAGAGAACTGGCGGCGAGACCAGCAAGTGATCGAGCCTCGCTATCACCTGCTAGCGTAGAAAGAGGAAAGTACCCTGCTTTCCATCATTCATTTGGAAAGCGTGTCCTGCTTCTAAGTCTATCTTCAAGTCTTTGGGTCTCTTTTCCCACTATTATAGTATGTGACGATTTCAGTACGAAAACCTAAGATTGATCGTTTCCATATATTCCTTTGCCCAACCCTTTTTATCGATTAAGCTTGCAACTGAACCTTAGTCATTGCTTATACTACTCCAAGAAGACGACGAGTTTACTTATCTGTCTACATATCTCTCCAAAACCGGCTATTGTTTCCTGACGTTTGCGCGCCCTGGTGCAGCCTGTGTAAGAAGCGCAATTGGTTAATGGAACAATGGATACAATGCTCTTTCCTCATGTGAACGGCGTCTGCATTCGTTGTTAGGCTACTAAATAAGACCGTTGTTCTACTTCTTTCAGGCTGATTAATGATCGGCAAGCCTTGTTAATGGTGGTGTTCGCAAAACTCTACAATACCTAAAAGCTTATGATCTGTTCTCTTAATTCCTGATCATCATCTTTTGTTTGCTTAAAACCAGCTGACTCTCGGCATTCAAGAAGTTACCCGGCACTAGATTTTACGACTAAATTCGACCGCACGCACAGGTCATTCCATAGCATCCTTGCAGACATGGTGCGTCTTCGGAAAAAGCCAAGAGCAGAATCCTCTTCAGTACCAACTACTGCGCAACCAACGGTCCCGAGGTTGAAGGTAAGCAGTATCTCAAAGCCAGTGCGAAACTTCTCTCGTCCTTTCAACAGTCCAAATAACAAAGAGTACCATTGTAGGGGTGCAAGAGAACTATATCAGCCGTCTTTTACCAATGACCAGAGAGACTTTGGCACGGATGACGGTAGAGTCAAGACCTCACTAGACAGGGAGTCGGCAGGATTGAATCGCAGAGACGAGCCTTATCCAGCTCATGGCAAGATCGACACGAAAAAAAGCCACTCATTGCAGCAGGGAGCCCCCGCATTCGTCCAGCACGGTGGGTTCTTCGACAAGACAAGCGATTCCGAGCTTAACGCACCAGCTTTCCCAGGTTCACAAGATCTACTAACAGGGCAAGCTTCGTCGAACGCTAGCTCCCCATCAGCTCCGATGAGAGGAGTTGAGGTTCTGCCGTCTGCAGCATCTGTGCGGTTAAGGATTAGAAGACAAGTTCCAACTCCGGACATCGTCGGACTGTGTAGGTCGCCAGAATGCCCAATTGAACATACTCACTTTCAAGGTGTCTATCTATTTCAAAAGTACCCAATGATTTCTCAAGGCCCGTTCGGAGCGAGTAACCCGCCACCTGCTATATGGGCAGCGTATCACCGGTTGCAGGAGAACCAGGAGACGCCTGAGGACTTCGCACTATACTGGGGTTTCAAGAGGCAACATACGGCTGACAGCTGGGAGAATTTGTTCCGGGAGATATGAGGGTCTTGGCATACCGAATTTGATGATCCGTAGCTTGTAGACGATCCTGGTACTCGAGGTATAGACAATATCCAAGATGTTCTAAAGATGTAGAGAATATGACTAGTTTTCTTCTGAATCTTCGGTTTGTTGGAAGAGGTGCTGCATCGTCCCGTCTTCGCCTCATTGATAACACTGTGTTCAACGGAGATTGGAACCATAGTCAGAATGGATGTGTTATTGACACTGCTGTCGAATTTGGACTGTTGTGGATGCTATTGTCGTACTTATTGTTTAGCCTATTTCGAATGTCGGGGTCGAGGTTCCGGACCTATAACTTCGATATCTCATACTCTTCTTGCCTTACTCAACCAAGCTTTCTCAATACCATCCACCTTACAATTCTTCTCGGCGCGGGATTCTTAGAGCGAGACTAGTTTAGATCGTAGATCTAATAGTTTGTGGGACAATGGCAAACGACCCACCCCAAACACCAGAAAGACTAATCCGGCCTCAAACACCAGGAGCTCCCAAGACATCTAAAACACCAGGTCTTCAATACGCCGTGAATTACGATCCACATAGTAAGACCCCCACACCAGAGCCAAGGTTGGAGCCTCATGAAGAGTCGTCACTATCCGTCGACTTCAGCCCTCCCGTTCCGCCACTCGATCCGTCCCTGGTAGGTCGGAGCGATCAACAAAGATGTACGTGCCCTCGCAGTGGTTGTTACGAAACTATGCCACACGAGCCTTATGAGGTGAGTGACATCTCAAACTCCGAACAACCCTCCACAAGTTACGACGAGTTCCAGGCTCTTCCAGACTCGATAAACCAAGAGAGCGCCAACGATGCTCGACAAGCCTCAGATCATGATAACGGAGCGATCCTAGACCTAGTTCATCGTACAAATATGCGAAACGCGTCACCAGATCCCACAAGGCGGCATGCGGAGTTTCCAATTATGCAAGACGGACATCCACTTGAAGTGCTTATAAGCTGCTTGGAAGAAGTGAAGGGGAAATATCAGGACCAGGATCGTACGCAGTGTAAGATGGCAGGCTCTCATCTCGGCGTATTTAGAGTAGATAGGCCTTTCCCTGAGCCGGAGCAACCACATCAACACGTCCCGCAGATCGTGTATGCAGAACCCGCTAGGCCTGATCGGTGTATATCGCCTACCTGCCCTGTCCATGAACTCCACGGAGTGGGCCTTTACGTGCATAACAGCGAATGGGGAGTATGGCCGAACATAACGTTTGGAATCGCAAATCCACCAGATTATATCTGGGCGGCAGAAGCTCGTAGGTTGGCAAATCGCGCGAGCCCGGAAGACATAGAAATGGTTCGCCAATTCGTGATTCATCACGATCGCCCGTATCCTAGCGCGTAAGGGGGGGATTGTAGTAAAAGGGCATTACGTGAAGAAGCGCGTACCAAATCCATAATTGGAAGACAGCAGGCTTCTAGGGTTCTGATTGTAAGACGCCAACGAGCTATTCTAAGAATAAAATGACTTGCTGTCCATTGACATCCGAATATCTTATCGACGATCTGGAAGTGACTGTAGAACAATGCCAGACAGAGATGACAGTACAGGAAGGATGTGTGCATATTTCCGTGTCGACATATCAGTAAAACTCGGATGCACCGCGGGCAGGGACCGTTGTCCAACCTCGCAGAGACCCGTATTGCATCTGATGGAAATGATGAAACACATTCTACACGTCTCTGGATGATGTCGTAGAGTCCAATTGATTGAAATGTACTTTCATTTCGCGAAAATCCACTCTAAGCCTTACTTTAGCCCTGCCGCGCGTACATCGCGCCTATCTTAAACTCCAACTTCATCATTTATCACGAAATCAGGAATAACAGACATCAGACACTAATTAAAAAGAGATTCGCTATGCTAGACACTAGGCCTGTTGTTCCCGCTCAGGTTCGGGTAGGTAAACGTTCGCGCTCTGATTACGAAAATGGAAACGAGGACGTTCGACCGAGTGCCGACGGCTCTGGTAATGTAGATGTGGAAGGTTTGCAGTGGATCCATCATTGAGTGTTTAACTAACACCGATCACAGACTCCTCATCTGACGATGATATTGGACCTGCACTACCCTCCAGTACGCCCAAGAAAAAGCGGCGTATTCTTCCGTACGAGAAATTGTACATCTCTGCCCTACCTGCGTCTTCACGGTACTCGAAATCGTTGATGCACAAAGATCAGCTGTCCTTCGTGACCGTAACGCCACTTACAGATTTCTTGATTACATGCTCAATAGATGGGACTGTCAAGTTCTGGAAGAAAATCGCTGTGGGTATAGAATCGGTGAAAGAGTTTCGGGCACATGTAGGGGAAATAAGAAGCGTCAGTGTGAGCCAAGATGGTAGAAGTTTTGCAACAGCAGGAGCAGATAGAACAATCAAGATCTTTGATGTGATTACCTTTGGTATGGAGATCCACTCTGTGGGGTTACTGGTGGCAAACTGACATCGATGTATAGATTTACTGGCCATACTTCAGCTAGAACATACGCCAAGATCAATATGCTGGGTACATCGACGTGGCGCATCGCTACCTCTGCTAGCAGTAGCAGATGGGAATAGACCATGTATCAATATCTATGATGGCCGAGGTGAATCGCAGGAACCCATCCATGCTATGGACGGTCTGCACAGAAGCCCCGTAACGACGATGGCCTATAACAATGAGTACGACTGCGTCATATCTGCAGATGCTAACGGGATGGTTGAGTACTGGCGGGCGAGTGATACTTACGAGAAACCTGACAACGTCTTCAAATACAAAAGCTCCACAGATTTATTTGACTTCAAGAAATCTAAATCATTACCAGTTTCCATCTCTATATCACCGTCAGGTGCGCAGTTTGCGACCTTCTCTTTTCCTGACCGCAAGGTTCGAGTATTCGACTTCGCCACTGGAAAGCTCCACCGAACCTATGACGAGTCAATCCAAACCATCACAGACATGCAACAAGCGAATACCGCCATCCAAAAGCTAGAAGACGTAGAGTTCGGCCGACGACTAGCCGTTGAAAGAGAGCTAGAGAATCCCGCATTGCAGAACAAAATCAACGTCATCTTCGACGAATCCAGCAACTTCATAATTTACGGCTCGATCCTTGGCACAAAAGTAATCAACACACTCGTCAACCGCGTCGTCAAAGTCTACGGCAAAGACGAACCGTTCCGCTCTCTAAACCTCGCCCTTTACCAAGGCGCGCCCCAACAGAAATCCGTCATGACCGCCACCATGGCCGCCTCCGCCAACCCCCTCATCCAAGAATCGGAAGCCCGCGACCCCATGCTCGTCACCACCGCTAGTGGTAAAGTGCGCTTCTACATCTTCACCAACGAAACCGAAATCACCAAATCTACCCGCGACGTGCAAAACGAAAAACCCCGCAACTTCAACTCCCGCCAAGAAAAAGAAGCAAAACCCCACGAAACCGGCACCGCCGCAATCTTGCATACTACCTACGGCGACATCCACCTCCGCCTCTTCCCCGAAGCCGCCCCCAAAGCCGTCGAGAACTTCGTCACCCACGCCAAAAACGGCTATTACAACAACACCATCTTCCACCGCGTCATCCGCAAATTCATGATCCAATGTGGCGACCCCCTCGGCGACGGCACTGGCGGCGAATCGATCTGGGGCCGCGAATTCGAGGACGAGTTTAGCACGCTGAGGCACGATAAGCCGTATACGGTGAGCATGGCGAATGCGGGCCTGAATACAAACGGCAGCCAATTCTTCATCACGACGGAGAAGACGCCGTGGTTGGACAAGAAGCACACAATTTTTGGGCGGGCGGTGCAGGGCTTGGATGTTGTGCATCGGATTGAGAATGCGAGGGTTTATAAGGAGAAGCCGGAGGAGGATATTAAGATTGTTAATGTGGAGGTTGTTTAGGCTTTGTAGGTTTTAGTCTCTTCGTTTGAGGTATGCCTACTCTCGGGTATTATTGTAAAATTCCAAGAAGGTAGTACACTCATCTCCTCGAATCTTTCGCGCTTACAAAAACCGGCTCACCTTCCATTAGTATTCCCGCTCACATTCTCGCTATGGCAGTCAATATTAGCTTAGGGCGGTATTCTTTTATTCTTATATACTCATTATCACACATTGTCTCGCCTAGGTCTGCAAGTTCAAATCTGTTTTTGTGTCCCGATATCACAACTTATTTCAGTGGCGGGAATGGTACATGACGGGGTTTATCAAGCTGCGGATTTCTTTCAAGTTCAAAGGTGCGGATTCAATTCTGTCCTCTCTCTGACTATGTGTAATGCATCCCTGCCTAACAACAAGAAAAAACATCATGGCTGAAGTAAGTAGTAGATAAAAACGATCTTGTGCCATATCCTCCGCTAAGCTTCCTGCAACATCTTCCATCAACAACCACGGCATAAAATATTCAAGAAAAGATCCGTCGGCGCGAGCAGCCAATAATTATCATACGTATTCAGCAGCAACTTGCCCATAATTGACACCCTCATGAATGAGCTCATACCCAGTAGACGCCGAGTAATGAGTCACCTCGAGCTGGAATTCGACAATATAGTAATCTTGACCGTCAAGTCCCGTCTCTTCTGGGAAATGGGTAGGTGGGATCCGGCTGAGGTCGGCCTCAACTCTGACGAGCATAGTGACGTCCGCTATATCCGAATATTAGTCTGGTAACTTGATCGAGTGGAGACATACTGACGGTCATCTCCGTACAGAGGCGCTCCCATATTCTCAGGATCAGCAAAGTAGCGGATCTTGACAATGGCGTTTGTGGGCGGCCCCATCGACTTCAACCAAGTTTGGTGATACTGGAGGCGCTGAGGCTTGTTCTCACTGACGGTTTTTCCCTATTACCATGTTGGTTCGATCACAAAACGTATTGCTTGCGAGAATACCTTTTTGATAAACCAATCCATAGTGGAAATACGATATGTGCCTTCGTAATCCGACCAGAACCTGCCAAGGTAGTCAGCCATCTATATCGGATCGAGATTTCCTTTGCCTAGGAAGCATGACTGACCGTCTCTTAGCATCATGGCGTCTGTTAACAAAATCAGTATCGCACTGCAAGCCATAATGCTTTCGAGCGGATCTGCCTGTCACTCTCACTGTTGCGATTCGTGGGGATGTGGTAGCAAGCGCTTTCATAAGAGCGCCGCGAACCACGGCGGTCCATCTATTGCCAGTGAGTAGGCCAGCCATGTAGTTCAACCAAGACGTGTTGCACCTACCCATTTGGCGATTGCATAACTTTCACCTTACTACCAACCGCTTCCCGAATACAGTCGCGGAGATAAGCACTTTGTCCGAAGCCTCCCACAAGTAACACGGCTTTGACAAGCTTTTTCGTAGCTTGAATCTGCCCCTTAATTAAGGCGATGACTTCTGGGATGACTTTATCGAAGACTTCTTGGATTTCGGCATCAGTGACTCGCAGTCTTCCCCTACGGATATTCAGACAGGCGTTGTCGTGAAGTCCGGGGACTACTCAAAGGTAAGTATTGCTAAAATTTGTAAAAGTCGTTTTAGCAGTACATGCCTGGGACAAAGAACTCTCCACCATCTGTTCCGCCGAACTGTCTCTTGATCTAGTATATCGTGCCGCCATTAGCTGGAAGCAGTAGCAATTTAGCAGGCAGGAACGCACAACAACATCGAAACGCTTCATTGCCTGTCTTACGTCAGTAAAAGGAGGATAATCAAGCTAGGATGCATCTCACTTCTTCTAGCACGTCTTGGTCCCAACCAGGCTGATTTCCAAGTTTGTCCTCGAGAAACCTTTGGAATATACGGTTAAGGAACGATGAACCACATAGTGAGCCACTTCCTGGGCTAGCTTCCGAAAGTTGCAATTTTGGTTTCAGCGCAGAGACAGTGTAAGATATTAAGTCGACCGTGCCTCCGCCGGCATCGCAGAGTACGAAAGTGTCGCCTTTCTTAATGTTGTGCGGGTCCATAGCGTCCAATGCATATATCGCCGCGGCTTCAGGTTCTGAAACTATCTGGAGCGAGGAACCCACGCCCATACCAGCGTTTTCAGCACAGGCTCGAGTTTTCGCTTGTGTCGCATCTGACCACACTGCGGGAACCGTAATCTTTATTCAGTCAGCCAGGTACGAACGTCAAGATCAAATCATGGGGTAGACAAACTATGAACTCCATGGGCGTGGACTGCATTGCACTCTCAGGCAGCTTGTGGAGAAGGACCTTCTCGGAGTGCTCGCGAAGAGCAGTGAGATAATCTGTCACGAGTTTCTCTGGAGAAATGTCATAGCCAGGGGGCGCGGCATTGGGATCTGGAAAAGAATGCGCCAACTCTGATCTGCTACGGCCTTGGGTAGGGCCAAGTTCAAGCTTAAACCATTGGTGCCTTGGCCCATGATCCGGAATTTGAAAGCCCCATTTGAAGTTCTCTCCGTCATACCGTATCTCACTTGAAAAGTTTCAGTAAGCAAGCAAATCCTGGCTGCAGCTTAGATACTTACGATGGTACCTTGTCACTCGTGATACCTTCAAGTCCGCCAGATCTAGCGTCAGGCCACTGAATAATGGGCGTCTGTAAGCCAGGCTGCTTCCGGGTTAGTTGTCTGTACAAGTGGAATTGAGGTAACTCATTAGATTACCTTGCGTGTCTGCGTCCAAGCAAGGCCAGAGTATGTGGTACCGCTACTCGAAGTCAGTCTACTGAATGCCATGAAGAAATTGGCACCTACAAGTCAACAGCGACCAGTATCTTACGATCAAGCTCAGGTTCAGTATCTGGAACCTCCGGTTCTCTTTTGCGTTTTGGTGACATGACGAAGAGCGCAACAAGGGTCACTTCTCTAGAGTGACGTCAGAAAAGACAAAATGGTAGTCGAAATGACAAAACTGTTGTTCGTTTATTGAGACTAAGCCTTGATTTGATACTCTGGACGAGAGCGAAAGGGTCCTGGTGAGCCGAAGATTTGACCAAAATTGGTGACAGCCGGACCAAAAATTGACTGGTTGTGATAAGGGTAAGTGAGAGTTTGGAACTTGAAATTACAGACAAGTAGAAAGGTCACATGTGAAACCAAGGGCATAAACTTGAGCTCAACTTGAGCTCAATTCACCAATACCTGACAACTACCCTCAAAGACTTCAAAGCCGGCAACATGGAGCAGGCCACAAACGTGAGCGGCTTGTCAAGTCCGAGTACTGGTGAGTCTTTTAGACATCAAGATTGATGAGCTTGGATAAAGCTATAGAAGGTTATTCTTAGCTTATTGGGTTTTAGAAGACGAGAATGCCTTGAATGGTCAGAGCTACCACTCACGAAACCAAGAAATGATCTCAGCATTGGCCAAGATGGACGATGGTACTCAGGTCCAACCCGAGCAACCAAAGGAAAGCTCACCTATCTTGTCGTCTCAGGAAGATGACGTGATGACGACCGCCGCATCTAAGGACTTCGGAGAGATTCCAGAAATTCTTTTGGAGGAAATCTTTGAGGCTGTCACCAGCGATCGTACTTCTACTCCAGAGCTGTCTCTACAGATTGAAGACCGAAGAGACTTGAGAAGTCGAACAGAAGCACCACAGCTTTGGCATTTAACACAGGAGCCGGAGAGCGAACGTGAGATCGTTGCTACATCAGACGCTACAGGTCAGCAGCGCATGGTAGACTTCAAAAGCGAGTACAACAATTTAGTTTCACCCAGCACGAGCACTGAGCGGGACTGCTGGAACCTACAAGCGGAAGTGAATCGTCTGCAAAACATTGAGCAGGAGGTGTGTCAACTTCAGCAGTCATACCATAATCTTCAAGGCGAAACACATTATCTTCGATACGAAGCACACAAATTTGCTACACTCTATAATGAGGCGACTCAAGATAAGGATGATATGGAAGCGCAAATAGATAACTTGCAGAAGGGCTTAGATGCGTGCAAAGATGATCTCTTTCGCCTACAGCCTGTGGCCCAAACTCCAGATACAGAAATTCTGGAAGACTTTGAGTCTCTTGTTCAGCATATCCGACACTGGGTCGAGGTGGAAATTGACATATTCGAAAAGAAGTATCTACATGCCAGAAATGAGGAACTCTTCTCCGCCGATGGGAACGAAGATGTGGCGAGGGTTCTGCAAAGATTCCCACAAGCGGGTGAGTATCTTGTAAGATACATGATCCACCACTACCTACAGGCGCATATGCTGGGAGAAGGTGTCTACTTTTTGGGTCTGTCGGAACTCTTTATCTGTATCCTTCAGGAAGTTGAAAACAGTATGGCGCAACTTCAGCCACGGAGAGGTATGAAAAGTCTATCCAAGTCGCCCTATAGTAAGATCAGCACAGAGCTGACACAGTACAGATAAGTCAGCCATCAAAGCCTGGCGTTCGGAAACGCTAAAAGCATTTGCGGCCACCAAAAAATTTACGGATGTTAAGAAACAACATATTCAGCAATTCAATGCACAGCTCCTCAAATTCGTCGGTCAAGTCTTCCCAGTCATCAAAAAGCAAAAAGGGGCTACGAAAAGACTTCGCGACGAGATATCAGTACCGGCAGCCAGTCTTGCACTCAAACTTCAAGTGTCAACGCTCACCTACAGTCTCAGTCCCCAGCTGCCGCTGAATCCACTCAAAAACGGCTCCGAATCTTTCAAAATACGCGATGTCGAAAAGTACACGTTGATTGACATCACGACAGGAAAGACTCTGAAGGCCGACAGCGAGATGCTGGTGGGCAGGAGCGGCTTTCTTGGGAAGATCGTGATGCCTGTGGAGCCGTGCTTGAATCGTTGCGATGGGGATGGACAAGCCGTGGAACTGCGCAAGGCGGTATATCTGGTAGAACCCGGCCAACCCACGAGGAAGCGCAAGCGAAGGAATCCATGAAGGCAAGGTTCCCCCTTAGCATCGAACTTGTAGCTATCCCGAGACTGCTCACGCTTTCGAAAACTCCATCTACAAGCTCGTCGGGATTGAAGCATTTGGAAGCACAAAGTAAAAAGTTTCAAAGAAATCTCAGAGCTTGAAGTTCCACCAGTCGTGAAATCACGGTTCTTGTTCGCGGCCTTCCTCAGAAGACGTTTGTATAATTTACCCAAAAGCGGGCAGCAGCTGCCGCGCGCGATCAAAATCAAAGCAACCTTTCCTTCCCCAAAAGCCCAGTCAGCTTCTGCTCGGTCCCACAAATTGCGGACTCCTTACCTCCCAAGTCTCCCATGACATTTCAACAACTCCTCAAACACTTTTGCCTTACGATTGACCCCTCAAAAGACTCACTCGAACTTTAATTCTACCCCCCAATCCTCCAACCTCAAAACCCCCCCACCAAACCACCACACCCTGCAAAAAAACCATCCCTTCCCATCTTACTCTCTCCCCCCTGTTTTTCCCAATCCCTCACTCACCTATTAATCCACTCGTATTGTGCCAGCTCCAGAACGAGTTCCCCCATGCAAAGCTGTGTGTGCTACTGTCTCGAAAAATCAGTTCTCGAAATCTGGGCATCAACTGTGAAAGTTTTTGGGATGGGATGATTTTTTCCGGAGTAGAGAAGTTGATGTTGTTGGGGGGTTGTGAGTTGTTGGGTGGTGGAAGTTTGGAACCCTTTAGGGAGACAACAAATTGTTGGGAGTAGAGTTGTTGCTATATGTCTATCTAGGTGCGTTGGTTGTTAGGTTCTAGCTGGAGGGATGGGATTATGCTTCTGTTTACGAGGTGACTATGCAAATGTTTTCCAGTTTTATTCTGTTTTTTGTTCAATGGTTCGACCCTTGGTTCTTATTGTAGCATTCGAAACACCCGGAGTGCTTTGAGCATATTCGGCAGAGTGACCGATAAAAACTTTAGATTTACATTAGATGAAAAGTACCTGCACTCCGAAGACCTCTTAGATCAACACGCTCTTCGATCTACAGCAACGTCTTCGATTATGTACGCTACCGCACCCAATCCACTTCTCTTTAGAGCTCAGCTCTCTTACGCGCCGGCGCAATGGGATTAGCTGTGGCGAACGTGATCGATCTGTCGCCCCTGGGGTATGTCGCCGTTTGGTATCAATCTCACGCCTGAGCATTCAGCGAAATTGAGAGGGATGCTATGTCGGCCATGCCTACCTAGATAGTGTTTGCATAGGATATTTGTTGTAGTAGTAAACTGCAGTAGGCAGAACCCGGAGGGAGATACAACTACCTTTTCTGTTTTTTTGATACTGCATCCGAACACGATAAAACGATGGAAAGGGATACCCATATCCCGCGTCGCATAGTGGTGGCCACGATTAAAGGTAAGGTAATGAAAGAGCTGCCACGCGGTCTCGGGTATGCTTCGGGTCTATTACACTAGCACTATGGAAGCCGCGGACCACCATGCTCAGAGATTAAACAATGATTTATCACTCCGCTATGCTATAGTAAAGACCTCGCCGTTGAGTGGCGCCAACGTGTGTTTGAGGAGAAAAGGGGTTTCTTGTGTGGATCCGAACGCACTTTGTATAGTACAGTATGCGTTAGCTTCAACATCGAAGGCCTGAAATCAGAGCGGCATTGTCAAGCGCAGGGTTGAAGAGTCAGACTTGCAAGAAATCCAGCCGTAGTATGGTGGCTTTACAAGATCAAGAAGCCCACCTTCTGCGAGTTAGAAATAGCCACCATATGAAACTGAGTGGTAGAAGCGCTACTCCTTGATACAGTAGTATCTTAGTCCGAAGACCTGACCAAGTCATAGATGTTGACTTTTAGAATTCTCATCTTGAAAAAACCGCGGATGGGACGTTGGCAAAAATCGTATCTTGTGCGGCGCATGCTGCGCCAGACCCGGGAGCCGGAGCGCGGCAGAGCCTTTGCAATTGGCTTGGGAAAGACGAGGACAATGGCTTGGGCAGTATTAGTATGCCTTGTGTAGCCGCTACGATTCTGCCTTCCGCTTCTCCAAGGGATCGATTTGGATTTGAATATGAAGAAATCTACTTTCGGGTACTCAAGCTATGTACTGGCTGGAAACTAAATACCGACTCGAGAGTATAATAGAATAGAATAAAAAGCTAAGAATCTTCAATCCGATTGGTCGATTTCAAGTAACGTGACTTCCCATTCCGCAATTCCGTGATCGAACATCGAAATTTTCCTATCTTCCGTTCAGCTCTGTAAGACTGTACGTGTCTGCACCCGTCTTTTCAGTTCTTTTTTCTTTGCTTATTTTTTGCTTATGTGATTATACTGAATGAAGTACTGAATGAAACACTGGGTAGAACACTGAACACTGAATGGAGCACGGAATGGAACACTGGATGGAGCACTGAGTGAAGCATTGTATGGAACACTGAATGAAATACTGGGTGGAACACTGGATGGAACACTGAATGGAACACTGGATGGAGCACGGAATGGAACACTGGATGGAGCACGGAATGGAACACTGGATGGAGCACTGAGTGAAGCATTGGATGGAACACTGGGTGGAACAATGGATGGAGCATTGGAAGGAACACTGGATGAAGCATATATGGAGCATATATGAAACACTGGGTGGAACACTGGATGAAGTACTGGATGAAGCATATATGGAGCATTGAATGGAGCACTGGATGAAGCATACATGGAGCATTGAATAGAGCACTGGATGGAGCATACATGGAGCATTGAATAGAGCACTGGATGGAGCATAAGAAGTGAAGCTCAGAGAACTTAGAAAGCTCAGCGCTAGCTTAGAGTTCTTAGAATCAACTTAAAAAAGTCGTTGATGTCATGAAAAGAATCAGGAAAAATGTTTCGTAAAGAATCATAAAGAGAATTATAAAGAATATTTGGTAATCGTGGCCACCACTATGCGACGCGGGGCCCCCTACCGCGTCGCATAGTGGTGGCCACGATTAGTTATCCGTACCCGCTCTAAGCTCATCCTTCGCTTAGATGGAGCTTAGGGCGGGGTACGGATATGAAGAAGATTTGATAGAAAGTCATGAAGAAAATCATGAAAAGAGTCATGAAGGAAGTTTAATACAAAGCATGTTTAAGCAAACTTTCTATTTGATTATGAAGCATAGTTGATGCATGTTCTAGATGCTTAGATTTTATTCTACGATTTTCATTTATTGATTTTCCCATTGTCGAATTCCGATCATTCGATTCGAAAGTTCGTCCCTATCCTTCGCTTAGGATGAGCTTAGTTAGGATGAGCCTAGGGCGGGGCACGGATAAGCCTGGCTTTCAAACCGTCCAAGATTCCACAAGATCACTGCATCGTCGTGCAACGCTGTTGTTGCCGACATTGTTATGCTTCCCGACGCCATCACCATCATGGCGTAGAAACGTTACAATGTGCCGCAAACATGGACTGCCAAGGGGTGTTCGGTGACGATCAACACGCAAGATCCAACGGCGGAGGATGTGTTTCAGATCGCGCAGATTGCGCAAGCAGCAGCGTATTCGGTAAAGGAGTGTGTGACAGATTACAGAGGGGTGAAAGTGGAGGGGAAGACGTTGATTGGATCGAAGCAGGACTTTAACGTTACTGTCGTTGGAAGTAAAATTGCGAATATCGCGGATGGTATGGCTACCATACCTTGTAAGCGAAGATTGTTGGTTAGAGTATGTTCCTTTCAAAAAACGCTGCGCTGTGTCTTCCATCCTGGTAATAGGAAAGGAAACATTATAAGCGAGATTGGGTTAGGGCTTCTGCACAGACTGCATGTACCTTACGTCTCATACGCCCAACACTATATCACACGATATAAGGTCAAGAGACAGCAACCAGTCAAACACTGACTTCGTGTTTCTGAGGAGAGTTGCATTGCGAATCTCGATTGGCACATGCGAAGGATTCCCAAATCGAGTTCTCACATCCCACCCGACACTGTCTCCACTACAGAACCAATATTTGTGCTGTGCATGCTCTTAAGGTTTCCGCCGACCGTCTGATCGGTAAGGTACATGTCCTGGGGCAGTATGTGGGGTTCTGCATGTTTCGAGTAAAGCGGTTCGGGGTGTCGAATCAAAGCGCATAGAGATAAGGTAGGCTGCAGACCCGATGGTGGATCCAATGAAGTGGCAAAGGCAGGAATCTGCAGAATGCAGCTGTACCTCGAGTTGTTTTCCAGCCAAACAGAGGGTGACACGAGCACTGACGGCCTCAAACCCACATTGACCTCCGTACATCCGCAGCAGGCGGGCGGCATTAGTGGGGAGGAGTGGAAACACGGGCCTGGAATTCCCAGGCTGGCGTCGGCTGGGAATCCCGGGGTGTGCACAAGCGACAAACCTGCAAGTGCTGAGATGTTGGGAGTACAGCACAGCATCTGGTTGGCACATCCGATGTATCTAAGAGTAAAGTACGGAATCAGGGAGGGATCCAGTAAGGGTAGTATGTCGATTGCTGCACATCAACAGTGGAAGGAATTACTCCGAGTGGAAGGAGGGGCGGGGGTCCACAGCCGAAACGAGCGGGAAAGAACCCAGGCATATTTATGATAGTTCCGGGGAGCCCGAATCCGTGGGTTACTCACACTGTTAACACACCCTGGAGTACGGATGGATGATACATACGCCCTGCACCTGCAGCTTGTTCTGTATAATAGTAAACTTCGCCTGAATTGACTTCGCCTCCCACTTTATACTTTATATATACATCAAACATCATTCTACTCGAGAAAGGATACAAGTATCGCACCTTCAGCTCCTCGAACGAACTCACTACATATTACGGGGTGCATGTAAGCGCATCGAGGCTGGCCATCACCTTAGTCTCCCACAATTTCCGCACTATGATCTCACATGGCTCACCGCTACCGCTGTTGTACCGCCCGTGAGAGACGACCCACAGGTGTCACTGACCGAAGGAGACTCTCTCCTGGGCGCAGCTGCCTAAAGAAGAAACTCGCTCAAGAGCGAACTAGTCGCCTACAACGGTGACCCTCGCTTTCCACCATGTACATCGCCCATGAGCGACACCATCCCATATCACCTCCTCTCACCATGGACTCTCCTCAAGGCGTCGACCGCAAAATCCCACCGTACAAGCCCTCGTCAGCATCTTCTGCGACGATGGGGTTACCCAGCTTGCCCAGGTCCCCTCAAGAACCGGCTTCGACAAGCACAACAGATGCTGGGAGGATATACAGGTTGGTTGCGGACAACGTATGGCAGGATCTTAAAACCTGAACACCCCGTGTAGCCTCGACGTTATCCAGCAACCCATACGGGCTCGAATGTGCGGATTTGGAGACAAGGTAAGCGGTGGGAGGAGACTCGACATGGGACCCTTTGGCTGAGACATTGTCGGCAATCTGCAGGATAGACGGCCCATAACACCACCGCCGTGCATTAGACTGGTCGTTCGGGATGCTACAACTCGCGCCGAATTAGACATCAAGTCAGTCCACTTCCTTCTCCCACTATTCTAAAGGTTGACTACAACGTCGTTCATTAGCTCGGAGACGGCAAAGCTAACGGTGCATACTACAGCGAGATCGACACCTCATATTACGTCCTCACAGTCGATCTCTGGTCTGCAGACGGTACTCGTGAAGTCAATCTGGTTCGCCACTCCGCGAATTCGCCCTCGATATCCGCCGCAACATCTGCCTCGTATCCTCCACCACCACCTACACCCCCTTCGTACTACCCGACGCCTTTGCAGCAAGTCCAAGTAGCACAGAACTATGGCCTGCCCCCGCAACCACAGAACATGCAGCAACAACAACATATGTACCAGCAAGCACCCACATCGTATCAAAATCCCTATCAACAGCAAGCCCCACTACAATATCACCAGCATCAACCGCTGCCACCTCCCCCAATACAGACCCAGCAAGCGCAGAATTATTACAGTACCCCCACAGCAACTCCCACAGCCGTGACTGTATCCGGATCCGCTTACTACCAACCGCAGATGCAACAACAAGGCCCTTTACTATCTCCGCAACAATTACCACCGTCCGCCGACCCTCGCTCAGCACCCACCGGCATGTTTACACGCAACCTAATCGGCAGTCTCTGCGTCAGCGCCTTCAAACTCACAAACCCAGACGGCCAGATGGGCGTATGGTTCATCCTCCAAGACCTGAGCGTAAGGACTGAGGGCTCCTTCCGGTATCTTTCCCCATCTTCTTTTCATCCCGTCTCCCCTACTAACTTTCACACCCACCAGCCTCAAAATGAACTTCGTCAACGTCGGCTCCCCTACCGCCATGATCTCTGCTTCCCAATCCCCAAGTCTAAACAATGGCTCTGCGCCCGTTCTTGCAAGTTGCTTCAGCGATGTGTTTCAGGTGTTTAGCGCGAAGAAATTTCCGGGTGTCATTGAGAGTACGGCGTTGAGCAAGATTTTTGCGACGCAGGGGATAAAGATCCCGATTCGGAAGGATGGTCCGAGGGGGAATGTGAGGGAAAGGGAGGAGGATGATGAATGAGGGGGGTTGCGATGGGGGGATAAGAGGGGATTGGGAGATGGGATGCATGAAACTAGATGTGGTATTGATTATCGAGGGGGGGTGTATGGATTACGGAAAAGAGGTGCATGATATGGAAAAGAAATGTATGGGATGGGATGGGATGGCTGGGTGGAATGGGATGGGAATGCAAGATGAGTCATGGATGAAGGGTTCAGGTTATGTATATGATAGAAGTACGCTTTTCCATCCGGTACTGGAAAAATATTGATTACGTTTGATCGGCTTCGGTCAACTGGGTCTCTCAAACTGCGAATTGCCATTTGGATTTCCCAACCAGCAAGCCCTCTCGTGCGTACAATGGCGTCGTTGGGATTACTGCATCCCTGCCGCTTCAGAGACCATTCTCGTCTTCGCAGACACTCGTCCTCACACCAAGGCCCCCTCCACCACCCGCAGAGAACCAACAAAGAAGAATTCCATCAATGCCGCCAAATCCTCACAGCCTTATCTTTCCCCCCGCTCCCCACCTTCCCCCCATCCGGGCTCCAATCCACCGCATACACCTCGTCCCGATGCCCCGGCAAATCCTCCTTCAGCTTCCCACTTGCCACATCCCAAACTTTCAACGTGGTGTCCTTGCTCCCGCTCACGAGCAGCCTGCTGTCCGGGCTGAAACAGCTCATGTACACGGGCCCGACGTGGCCGCGCAGAGTGGCGATGAAGACGCCCGTGGTGGCCGACCAGAGCTTGATGTGGTTGTCGAAGCTGCTGCTGGCGAGGAGGAGGCCCGAGGGGGAAAAGGTGACGTGGTTGATGGGTTTTTGGTGCCCGAGGAGGCGGGCGAGGGGTTTGAGGGAGGTGGAGGTGGGGTTGGTGGTCGGGGACCAGAGGTAGATGGTGGAGTCGTCGGAGGCGGTGACGAGGCGTTCGGTGAGGGTGTTGTTGGTGGTGGCCGCGGTTTCGAAGCGTGCGAGGGCGGTGGCGAGTTTGGCGTCTTGCGTAGGGGGGATGACGCCGGTGTGGGAGTGGTAGGCGGTGCGGAGGACGGAGTCGGTGGAGAGGGCGAGGTGGTTGACCCAGTGGGCGTGCGCGGAGAGGGTGTGCACGAGGGTGCCGGTGGCGGCGGACCAGATTTTGACGCTTTTGTCGTGCGAGGAGGTGTAGATGTTGCCGGTGCCGCCCCAGCGCACGCAAGAGACGGAGCCTTTGTGACCTGAGAGGACGAAGTCGATACGTTTGGAGGTGGCGTCCCAGATTCGGACTGTGGCGTCTTTCGAGGCGGAGGCGAGACGCGGTCGCCCGGGAGTTTGGAGGTGGTACGGTTCCCAGCTGAGGCTGCTGACCCATTTGGTGTGGCCCTTTAGAGGGGAGCCAAGGGCTTGGCCAGTTTTTGGGTCCCATAGCCGCACAGTATTGTCCATACTTCCTGTTGCTATGATGTCGCCGTCGGGGGAATAGCTGACTGCGAGGACCCAGCTTGTGTGACCTTTTAAAGTATGAAGAGGTGTGCCGGTGTCGCAATCCCATATTCGTGCTGTACCATCTCCGCTGCCAGTTGCCATTTGAGAGGATGATACTGGGGAAAATTGCGTCGCCAGAATAGCTTCACCATGGCCAGGTATCGATGATGAACATCGTGATACGGCACGGACACGGAACACAGCTTGAGGGGTGTATTGGAGAGTTATGGAGTCTTCGGTGGTTTTTATGCCGGGACGTAACAGCGATTGGTATAGATCGCTAGAGATGTCCAAGGCATTGTCAAATTCGGCATCGCCGGCTGGTTTTGAGAGATAGGCAAATCGATATGGTATTCGTTCCGATGCATCCTGAGGAATTTAGTACAGGCGCAACGTTGGCTGAGTGGAGAGAACAACTTGTGATCAGGGCACACCTACATTCCCCTGTAGGGTATTGAGGAGAAGCTCGAGGTTCTTGACCGTCGCATCTACAACCGGTATCGAGACAGGCGCGGCAGTTGATCGACCTGTGGCTTGGTCGACGAATTGGACTCGTATGCTTCCTAGATTATCTGGAATCTTTTGGATATCTTGTTGTTCTCTGGCTTTCTCGGCTGCGGCAGTCCGTATACGCTTGCTTGGGGGAGGAAGGACTGTCGCCATTGCTGCGATTTCGAAGAGACCTTGGATAAGGCATAGAAACAGCACGAGAAACAAAAGATTTCAGCTCGCGACATTTAGGGCTTAGCGAGCGGCAGCCCTAGCCGTGCGTTTACGTACCTTAGTTGGTCCGAACTTTATTCAGACTTCTTTCTATTCTTCAAACATAGAAAGCTAGAAATCCTACTCGGATCTTCTTTAGTCCATTAGGCGGAGTCAGTTGGAGCGTATCGTAAGGCTCATCAGTCGCTGAAGAAGTAATCATGGCGGCAAGTACTCGTGGATCGACTTCGTACAGCTTGGCATCAACTTCCTATCCTACATATGAGAGCCTTACCAGTACCGCTAACAGACCTGATACCAGCCGCACGGGTACCGGAAGGCCAAGAACCATGGTGAGAACAGCTGCCTCAACCATTGGCGGCCTTAGAGACCAACAGATCATTTGTGCCATCAGCGAGTCTAGAGGAATTTCTCCAATTGTCGGACTAGCTTTCGTGAATCTCTCCACAGCGGAGGCAGTACTCTGCCAAATCTCTGATAGCCAAACATTCCCGCGGACAGTGCACAAGCTTTGGGTCTTTAAGCCAACAGAACTTTTATTCATGACCACTGCTGCTCAACCCAAGTCCAAACTTTACTCGATTGTCGAGACTAACCTTCCACAAATTCGCATTACAGTCGTAGACAGGAGATACTGGTCTGAGACGGCCGGCGTTGAATACATTCAAAAATTGGCCTTCAAACAAGATGTAGAGGCGGTCAAGGTGTCCGTAGGAGGAAACTTCTACGCAACATGTTGCTTCGCCGCTGTTTGTTTCATTTGTCTTTCCTACTCCCAATTATCTACTAAGCTTTCCTTAGGCGCTCAAGTATATCGAACTTGGGCTTGGCTCTCAATTCTCACATCACACTCTTCGTATCAAATGTGAACCTTCCGAAGGGTCCATGATGATTGATCTCTCGACGATACATTCGTTGGAACTAATTCAAAACCTGCAAAACGCAAAATCAAAAGATTGCCTTTATGGCTTGCTCAACCAGACTTTGACACCCATGGGAGCTAGGTTACTCAAGAGCAACGTGTTGCAACCTTTGACTGATGCCGATACACTGGAGGGCCGCTATGATTCTGTGGAAGAGCTGGCCACAAAAGAGGATGTGTTCTTCGCTGTCCGCCAAGGTGCTCATTTCTAGATCATGTACAAAAACGCGGAAGAAATGACATTATACGCAGCTCTAAAAACCTTTGTCGACGCCGATCGAGTCTTGACTGCTGTCAGTGATCATCGTCTCAAGGCGAATTCGCATGCTGATCATACTAGATTACAGTGATTCCTACGAAACCCTCCATCCAATACTGGGAACAATCTATCAACAACGTCATAGTGCTTAAGCAGTACGTAAAGTCTATACCTCCAGTTTTCGAAGCGCTCGCAAGTGCAACGAGCCAGCGATTGCGATACATCCGTGGTGTATGTCCCATGAAGCGATCATATTCAAAGTGGCTGACATTGCAGTAGCTATGTGCGCCAGAACAAATCGCAGATGTTCAAGCACTGATTGACGAGGCTATAAATGAGGACATTACGTATCAAAAACAGCCACTCGACCTGCGAAACCAGAGGACATACGCTGTTAGGGTCCGTCATGATCGGAGAGCCCTAAGTGGATTGCTACCGCTAATACTGTTCAGTCTGGAGTCAACGGGCTGCTCGACGTTGCGAGACAGACTTATAAAGAGGCAAATGCTGATGCGTACCAACTAGTGACAGATTTAGGTCGTAAGACCCGTCCTTTTCCGTACACATAATTCATGCACTGATATCGGACTAGAAGAGCATGGGCTAGCCCTTGAGATGAAGTACGACACTGCTAGGCAATATTACATACGTATCCCCACCTCAGAGCTCGAAGAACGTAACCTACCAGATGTTTTTATCAATTCGTTCAGGAAGAAAAACGTGGTCGAGTGCCAGACCCTCGATCTTCTAAAACTAAACCAAAAGATCGTGGACTCGCATCACGAAGTGTTACAAATGAGCGACCAAAGTGTCCAGACCCTTATTGATGACGTTCGTGAGGACATGACACCCCTTTTCAAAATCGCCGAAGCCATTGCATTGCTCGACATGATTGCTGCATTCGCTCAACTAGTCACAACACAAGATTACTGTAGGCCGGAATTAACTCAGACTTTAGCTATCAAGAGCGGTAGGCACCCAATTCGAGAAAAGATATCTGAGAAATTTGTTCCTAATGATGCTTATGCCACGCAACAATCGAGATTCCAGATCATCACAGGGTGCAACATGAGCGGAAAGAGCACTTACATTCGATCACTCGCTCTGATGGCTATCATGGCCCAGACTGGAAGTTTTGTCCCCGCTTCGTACGCCTCGTTTCCGATTTTTCATCAACTGTTCGCTCGAGTGTCCATAGATGATAGCATAGAAGCGAACGTCTCAACTTTTGCTTCCGAAATGCGCGAGACCGCATTCATACTTCGTAACGTGGACAAACGGAGTATGGTAATCATCGACGAGCTAGGACGTGGCACGAGCACAAGAGATGGACTTGCAATCGCTATCGCTATAGCGGAAGCCTTGGTCGAGAGCAGAGCGCTTGTCTGGTTTGCCACGCATTTCCGCGATCTGGCTAATATCTTGGCTGAACGTAATGGTGTGGTAAACTTACATCTCGCTGTCGATATGGCAGACGCGAATAAGATGACTATGCTTTACAAGATCTCAAATGGTTGTGTCCAGGAAAAGCACTACGGTCTCGCTCTAGCAAAAGTCGTCGGCCTTCCCCCCAACGTTATCCGCGTCGCAGAAGAAGTTTCGGCAACTCTGACTAAGAATATCGAGAAGCGCAAGAAGAATTCAAAAACCATAGCATTAGCTAGACGAAGAAAGCTCGTCTTGAGCTTGAGAGAGCAACTAGTACAAGCACGCGAGGGCAACATGCAAGGGGTCGTTCTAGGACGATGGCTGAAGAAGCTCCAGGATGAATTTGTGATTAGGATGGCTGCTATTGACGCTGAAGTTGCGGCTGCGCATGATGATATTGAAGGGCGGGAGGTTGAGGATGAGGGGATGGTGACACCGCGAAATGAGGGCTCAAGGCCGGGGTCTGGAGTTTCGACTGGGAGCTCCGGGGTTGAGATGACTGGAGCTGTAGGGTGGGAAAGAGGAGGCATATAGCGGGGAAAGTCGGGAACGAGAGGTTTGCACTGCCATACCGATTGCTGTGTTCCCCTCAAAACTTAAATATCTAGCAATCGAGCTCATACGGGGACCTCTTCTCGCAAACCAATTGCCTACTAATCTAACCCCTCCATTGTTCCCCGCTCAAACCCAAACAATCCCCCAAAACAATCTCTACTAATTCAACGGATCATGATCCAAAACAAAACCTTTCCCCCACGAAGCCAGAAAGCAACAATTAGATCTAGTGCACAACCGCTGAAAAGTCCTAACCTAATCGAAGGTGTTTCCCTCCACTGTATCAGGGAGTCTATTCTTTACCCTTCTGGCAAATTCTGGTAGGGGCCCAAGTCACTTAGTAGCTAATGCCCTTACATTTATTTTCCCAAGCTACTCTCGAATGCTCTCACCCCCATCTCGCACTCTCGCACCCCCCTACCCCCCACAAACTCCACAACCGCCCCTCCCACAACCGTTACGACCACCACACCAAATATTCCCCATAACCCCCACATCCAACACTCCTATCCCCCTTCGCTTCAACTCCATCTACCGTACATACCTCGACTTATAAGATATATATATACAGCGACGCCTGAACCCTTTTTTTTCTTTTCCGACTCAAGTGCCTCGCTTCTTGACGTTTTGCGAAGACAGCAGGAGGTCGTTCGTTCGTCAGCGATGTCTGATTGAGATCTTTAGGGCGTTGGGGATGCGCGCTTTGCGTGAGGGTGGTGGTAAGGTGGTTGATAGGACTACAGACAGTAGAAAGTAAAAGGGAGGGGGGCGCATGCTCGTTTTCTTCCTGAAAGTAATTTTGGAGCTACTGCTTGTGTGGATGTGACCTTGATGCGGTTGTTCTGGGAGTGGGGTTTGCGTTGTTGCTTGTTTGGTTGTGGCGATGAGTGCGTAGGGGGGAAGGGGGCGTGTTGTTGTTGTAGGATGGTGGAGGGGGTTGGGGTCTGGGATTGGGATTGGGATTGGGAGGGAGGCGGGTGTGGGGAGAGCGGGGGAGGAAGGATAGGAGAGTGTGATGACGAGGTATGAAAGGGGCCAGGGTGGTTGGATATAGGAAGGGGGAAGTGAGGAATGATTGGGATGTGTGATTATTATATTGCACTGGAATTTCGAATCTGGAAATAATAATTCCACGCATAATCCCCATATCAAGCAAGATATCCATATCCCAGGACAGGTATCTGGATATAACTCCACTACCGTCCATGATATCTCCCTTACCCCCTTGGCTCCAAAAACCCTTTTCGATATGTCGTCAAGATTTTGAGACAATCCGCGGATACTGGGAAAACCCGAGGGCAGACGAGGTCAACCAACAGGCGGCCGAAGGTGCGCATCACCGACCCCATGATCACAGCACTGACAAGCACATTTCCTTACGTCGTCCTCGTCCACAACAGGGGGAGCTGTGTTGTGCATCTCCAAAGCTGGATCCGTTGGCAGTTCCGCGGGCGCAGAATCTCTCATGGCAACATTTTTCGCAGCAGTATTGTTATGGTCCATCCGTGCTATCTTCGATTTCAGATTGTACACATCCTGAGGCGTGATGGCGCCATTGTACCGAGCCTGCAACATCTCCAAAACCTCCTTGGGGCTGAGCCCGTCTTTGAAAGCTTGGCGCGCTTCATCGATTGCTTGCGGAGGCAGCTGGCGCAGACTCGGATGTGCAGTCGCGTTTGTAGAGGCAGAGTGGCCGTTGTGCTTGTCGTTCATCATGGTCAGCACCCAGCTATTCGTGCTCGTGCGCTTCGCTCTTGCTTTCCACTTGCATCCCACAAGTCTCCTGGTTCTGTTTTTCCGCACGCGGGTCTCGTCGGTCAGTTTCCAATGGTTGACGTACTCCCCGCCCCGGTCGCAACGTACGTAGGCGATGCCACGCTTGTAGTTGTTGCTGGACGTTACACACGCATAGCCATGGTTTCGGGCGTGGTCCTGGCATGCGCGCATGAGGGTGGGGAGGTCGGGATATTCGCCTTCGGGGGGTGGGGGCATGCCATCGTAGGGGTCTGTGTGGTAGGGCGTGAGGGTGGAGGGGCCGGGTTGGTAGTAGTCTTCCTGCAGGTAGTCCATGGTGGGAGGGCTCCCTCGGGAGCCTCGAGTCGAGCTTCGACGTCCGAGACGTGAAGGCCCGCGGCTTTATGAGAGGGCCATGGGTGTGGTAGGTTTGACGTGAGGGTAATGTCCGTATTGAAGTTAAGTGGAAGTGCAGGACAGGTCGTGCGAGTAAGGTTTTCTTGGCGGTCCTTCAGTGAATATTCTTTCCTACGCGACTTAAGATGCTAATTTTGAAAATCCTCGAATAGAATGCTAGTCCTTTTCATATGTCAAGAACATAACCTTCTGCAAAGGCTTCAAGGTCCACGATGCTGGTACTACGTGAAGCATGTTCTCCTCTTCTGAGTTACGTACGTGCGTCGACACATGCACATTAAAATAAACCCTCTACCACCCGGAACTGCATCTCAAAATAGGAACCATATCGTCTCGCTGAAGTGTCGCCTAAGGTTGTAGCGATGTTGACCTGCCATTATGAGTGTACGGAAACTGCTAGTCATGATATGTTATGATCTAAGTGTCCACTTCAAGGTCGTCACCTTCACAGAAGATCCAGCTGGAATTATGGCCTTCAGCTGCGCTGAGTTGAATAATTCAAACTCTACAATCGAAATAAGGGCCGCATAGCTGTCTGGAATTCTGCTTCTGACACTGAGATACCCTACATACCGAATCAAAGGAAACCGGACATGTGCTGTGAGCGGCTTCATCAAGGCACAGTCTTTAGATCCAACTTATAGCTTTTGCCGTTGAGTCCAGGCAGTTTTCTGAGACCGCCACTAGATTCATATGATTTCACTTCCTCGCACCAGGTGTAGAGAACCAGTGATTATAATGACTTGGCCAGCCTCCCGAGCTCATTAGAAAGTATTTACAGACGGTTTAACCCCCTTTATTATTGTCAAAAGTTCGATGGACTAGCTATCAGGTGGCGAGTATTCAATATGAGGTCTGTATGGCTGTTTTGTCGAGCATTCCTCATCTTCTTCCGTACCCAGGTTTGCGTTTCGATTGCTTGACGTCATATCTGCCTAATGTTGGTTGCATACTGAGTTGCTTGAGCAATCATGTCGGATCTTCGAGACCCACACGGCTTGAAAAGCAACACAAGCTTATTAGGGGAGCCGGTAACGGGAAACTGTGAGGGAGCTGATTTCGTGGTTGTCAAATTCTCTCAAGACTCGTCCCGCCTCTGTCTTGATCAACCATCCTTCACGCCTTGGCACCATTTCTCAACAACAATTGAGCTACCCATTAAAATCACGCCCGTGAATCCACAAACTCCAACAGGCGACCAAATCCCACCCCACATTATAGGCTCACAGTCATAAATCATACCAACAAGCATCCCAAAATGGATGCCCAATTCTTCCAGGTGGCTCGAAGACGAGACTGACAACCCATCCTACCTGCACCAAGGTAGCAAAGCAGACCTCATCCAGGAGCTCAAAGCTTGGATTGATCGTCGGCTGCAAGCATATAAAGACGTCATGGAGTTTAGAGTTAGGGTTACCTTCGAAAAGATCTATCATCGAATTCAACGCTAGTAATGCCACAGCAGGTAGACTCAGATCGGCTTACTTCTGGATAATTCCAGCAGCTACATACTGCATAATCAACGTAGGTGTTAGAACCTCAAATATTCGGACTAGAGAGTATTGCGCTAGTGCGTGGCGTATCATCATATCTTATCAAACCTTTTGGCAAGGGTCTGCGCAGAAGAAGCCCGGTGCAGCCATAAGTGGGCGATTACGGTAGTTTCTCTATGCGGAAATAGCTTGCGTCAAATATCGAACGGCGTTCTTCTTCATTGGTATTCACGATTCTCCCATTTGTTTCTTCGCCCTGATATCACTATAATAGAAGAAAAAAAACACACAAAACAACTTACTCCAAAGCACCTCGCTCCCTCAGCAGCTCCACAATCGCACTGTTCCCCCTTGCTTGTGCCAAAGCCAAAGGCGTCCTCCCCATCACATCCTTCAAATTCACATCTGCTCCCTTGTCCACCAAAAACTTTACCACTGCTTCATGCCCCCCCACCACAGCCCTGTGCAGCGCACTCCCCATGTCCTCCCTGAACCTCGGATCAGTCGGATGCTCGATGCCAATCTCATCGATATCAGCGCCCTTGTCCAGCAAGAACGTCACCATGTCCAACTTGCCCTCCTCCGCGGCCATGACAATCGCACCGCTCCCTTTGACGCGCGCCCCATGCTCGATCAGCAACCGCGCCATCTCCACCGACGCGGTTTCCGCGACGCCGGCGAGGATACTCTTGTGCTCGTCCACAAGATTCAGGTTCGGATCCGCGCCGCGGCTCACGCAGAGTCGGGCCCATTCGAAATCGTCCTTGGTGGCGACGTTGGAGAGAATGTCCCCGAACCATGGGGTGTAGTAGTCGATGTCGATGGCCTTGGTGTCGAGAAAGAGGATGTAGGTTTCTTTTGCGCGGCTGATGAGGAGCTCTCTCATGACGTCTCTGGAGACTGCTGCGCCGTTGTCAAGGCAGTACTTGGCCACGTTTGCGCGGTCTTGGGTCGTTGCCGCGTACAGCATTGAAGAGAACGGAGGCGTGTATGACGGGTCTGCGGTTCTGGAACGGGTTATGAGTGCGGTGACGGCGTCGAGGTCGCCGTTTGCGCAGGCGTTGAAGAGTTCATCGCCTAAACTGGCTTTGAGTTTGGCCGCCATTGTTGCGCGGTCGAGACGGTGGTTTAAGGACGTCGTAGCCGTCGAGTCAGTCAGAAAGCGATGTCATATATAAATCCTTCCTGGAACTGATGAATGCGCTCAGTGATCAGGTCACAATATACACAACATCGCAGGTAACGCTTTACTACTGTCAGACTGTATGCGCCGTAACTGGCTCCTCCATGACACTACCAATCTCTGAACGACGTGAACAACGATCTCCCAACGTACGTCCCTGCGCCCCGGGTCTGGGTTTACCTGTTGGGCTATGTTCCAAATTGCCGTAACAAAAGTTGACAACGAATCATACAGATTTGCAGCACCCCTATCGACACCAATGAATTGATGAATCCAGGTAATGTATGCGGAGGTTTTTTCCCCAAGCTGACAGGTGTGGGGGAGTTATTGACCAATCAACAAATCGCCCGCTTTTCCAGCTGAGCAACCATCTCATGCAAGGACCCGAGAGGGCTGTTCACGACAACTCGCATACCTTTGTAGCTACAGTACCGAGTATCGCAATATGGACATACGCATGTAAGCACACCCATTAAAACATTTGTAGAGAGGCTGAGCAATAGAGAATTGATTGCCCAGCAGAGTTCCTTGCATTGCTTTTCTGATTGGTGATGAGCCATGCGACGTGGAGATTACGGGCGATTGATTACCTTACTCGTGGGGTCAATAATGTTCAATCCCAAGAGAGGTCTGTCTCTGCCTGGCGGTCGATCGATATTCAGCTTCCAAGCAGCTTTGAGAATTACTCTGCACAGAGGCTATCGAGTCATACATTAAACTAAAAAGGAGGCACACACCTACCCAACGGTGATTCAATGGCTGGGCTTTCTTCCGCACCTTCCTATTCAAAGAGCTCATCTCAAACTCGGACACGTTTCGGGATCAAGCCTACTCACTTGGGTTGGTGTGCACTCGTGTTCCTGCCACGCAAGCACTGCCTGTTGTGAGTGTGAGGAGTCATTTTAGAGCTGACAGAACCTTCGGGTCAGCAATCTGTTGTATTTGGAGTATTTTGCGGATTCTTAACGAGCTGGCATGCTACGCCGCAATCACACCGTTTCGGTTCCCTGCATGTGATCTGTCTGTGTCGAGTAGGGTGTGGATTTCGTGACGAGATGCTGGTTCGGGGCGGCAGGGCGTAACTTGTCAATGAAGGATGATACCCTGGAATAATCTTCAGGTGCAGAGCCATGCAGAGCCTCTGCAAGCACGTGAAGACCTGGTCTTGCCAGCCTCGTGTGCTTATGTTTCATCTTAAGGCTCAACAAGATTGGACCCAGCTAAAACCTCCTTTATTGGATGTTGGACACCATCTGCCTCATCACTCTTCGGTTGGTTATGGCAACTATGGCAGTGCCTTTGTCTCCGATGACTTGATAGTTTCCATATCTCATGGTGATGCTGATTCTACGCCTTTTTCTTAGTTTCGTTTATTGTGGCAGAGCAGAATCGTGGATGACAGCTGAAGCGTTGGCATGTCCATAAAACGGACCGCTCGTCCTTGAAGAAGATGCATCAGTACCAAATTTCCTCGCAGAATCGGGCGTTCTCCAGGCATCAAACCGTTCCACTACCTATTCCCACAAGCCAAGGATAGAAGTTCGAAACAAGACCGCATTCAATATTCATTTTATCAAGATGGGCTCCCATTCCAGGTTCTCCAAGCCTGCTCTGCTGAACATTCTCACTCTTTGCTTCGGTATCCTCCTTCACACAGTCCTGTTCCAATCCACAGCCCTCGCCTCCCCCTTGGCGGAAAATTCTTTGCTGCCCCGTGGTCTCGAAAAGCGCTACAGCGGCACTCCAGCCCCCAAAGATGGTAATGGCGGCCCTGACACAAGCGACTACCCCAGCGATGACGAGATCAAAGCCGCATTCATTCCCCCAGGAGGCGCATTTGTCTTCTTCTCCGGCCTCCCTAACCCGCAGACGAACCAGGCCCCCTACCAATTCTCTCAAACGATGAATGGCGCTCAAATCCTCCGCAACGCATTCCCAAAATCCTATGTCAACAGACGCTTCAAGCCTAACCCAGAAAGATCCCAAGAGTGGTACCAGAATTTCCTCGACCGCGTCTCTGGCATCTACGCCGACAAAGCGGTCGAGGCGGGCAACACCGTCTATTTCGTGGGCCAGTACGACGGCACCGTCCTCGACTGTAGTATCTGGAAGCGCATCGAACTCCCGACCCTCATCGCTGGCGGCATCACCATCAAGCTCGTCGACTACAGCAATTTTCAGAACGTGAAGGACTACCCTCTACCAGGCGTACTTGGCGTTCGTGACGCAGCCGACGCGCTCGAGAAGCGTGCGTCCGGATACTGCTTCGACTGGCCCGGTGACGGCGAGGACGCCAACGACCCCGACGCCGATCCTCTCGTTGGCATCCCCTACTACCCGGGGAACTGCGGCGTGCATCTTCAGCAGGTAATCCTCCCCTCGCTCCCAAGATCTTTAGAACCCAAAAACACTGACCCAATACCCCCAGTACCAAAAAAACCAAGGCAACGCCGCCTCGAACGGCAACCAAGCCACCTCCGACTACCGCTTCACGATCCTGCTCAAGGACGACAACAAAGAGCTCGTCGGCGAGGTCGACTACTACGACGCGCCGGGAGGCCAAGGTGTCAGTGTGTTTAGCGAGCTGCCGTTGGTACTGGTTGCGACGGCGGGATCGGTCGATGATGATCCGGTGAAGTTTGCGTATGGGGGGCAGAGCTGGGATAGTAGTTCCGGGCAGTGTAGTACTGGGGGGTATGATAGCGGGTCGAGGCAGATGGATTGTGGGTTTACGTGCTAGGAGTGTGCGGTATGGGGTTTTTTTTGGTTATTGTTGGGGGTTAGGGATGGGGGCGAGCCTCCCTGGATTTTGCTAGATTGGTGTGTTCTCTCTTCTTTTATTGACCATCATTTCGGCTGCGGTGTTTCCAAGCGGTGGTGGTTCTCGGCGAATCTTTGCTGGATTGAACTTGGGTTCGTAGGTAGGGATTTTTATCGATGTTTTTCTCCATGTTATTACAACACCCGTCTCGTAAATGGGGACTGACGAAGTGTAGATCTGACGTCTAAAGTTGTGTGTTCTATTCCGTACAGTAAAGAAGCTATCTGCGTTTTGTGCCGCAATTGGCGCTAGCCCCAACTAGGCTAGCGGGCACTGCAATGGCACTCCAACTACCATGTTCCTAATTGGACGACTACTCCTCCTACTGCAGCTCCTATCGCTTCAACAGCGACTATGAATATTCCACAACATGGAGATTTGATTTTATTTTTCGCCAAAGGGGTATTTAAGAAGGACCCTCATCCCTTCGAAAAACCCTGCATTCCACCCCTTATCAAAACCCAAAACACCCTTTCTCCCCCCCAACACACACAAAACCACCTGCTATGTCAACTCACACCTTACCAACTCGGATTATGGGATTAGGGTTCCTGATTGTTGGTGAGTTGATGGAAGGGGGGAGTGGGGGGAAAAGTTTGAGAAGGGTGAAAATGGGGGGGGGGATGTGGGTTGGGGGTTTTTTGAAGGAGGGGGGGTGGGGGAGTTACGCATTTTCTGATTGGAGGTTGGCGGCTTTGAGACTTGGAGAAATGGCTGGAAAGGGTTGTGTGTGTGTGTGTGTGAGAGAGAGAGGGGGAGAGAGGGAGAGAGGGGGAAAGAAAGAAAGAGAGAAAGAAGGAAAGGAAAGGAAAGGCAGATATGCTAGTAAGCTTTAATCAATATCAAAGCCGAATCGTCTTTCTCCTTCCTTATACGCCTTTCAACTTTTCTCACGCCCGAAATATCATCACTCCGTCTATTCTTCCTCATTCTCATCCTCATCTCATATTCAAAATCCCCCCTTTTCGAACTAACCAAACATGAGAGGACAAAAAAACTATTTGTAACCTGCATCATACTTCAGAAATCCCATCCCCATCCCCCCCATCAATAGGAAATTTGTTTATTTGCTGTTCGCTAAATGATTAATTTGACTGGAACGAGGTCGGACTGGCTGATTGATCGGCTTTTCGATCACGGGCCGCGATGAACTTTTGTGTTTAGCACGGTTGATAGATAATTTCGTCAACGGGAATCGGTAAATGTTGGTCCCCTCCCCCCAAAGCGAAAACCCCTACAGTACTGTAAGATGATGGACGCGCGAAGAATTAGTGCGTCTCAGGTGGTTGTTAAGATCTTGTTGGTGGAATTTCACGATGACTGGGAATACTGAGCTTGATATCCTCAATAAGGGATAGTGAGTCCCACCTGGCGTACCATTGAACCCCTATCTAAGAATCGTTCTGGCACATCCTTTGAAGCTCGCAACACCAAGTTGCTTTTGGGGATCGTTGTGTTCTTCGGCATATCACATGGTCAATGAATGCTTCGCAAGAGTCCCGTTACGTCTTCTTTTGGGTTCGAGATATTCAGAAATGTGTAAATGTATGGCTGAAGATCCTCAATAAACTGTTTGCTGTCGGTTATCAGCTATCGTTATGCTCAGACATCTGGTCATATACTTCCATTGACGCCTCCTACCAACCGCCCATATTGCCTTCACAGATATCACAAGGAAATAGTTGACCGCCAAGCGTGACTGGTGAAGGTAGGAGGGGATTAAATCCGGTGTCATTGTTTCCTTTTCTTCACTGTTCTCCTGCACACCATGAGGAGTGTGGTGAGCTTGGGGTAAACAACGATGGTTCGTCAAGGCCAAAGGATTGTTCTGAAGGATCATATCTGGCTGGTCCAGGAAGGGTGCTGTTTGTACTGGACGACCGCGGTGATGGTGAAGAAGAACGGTTCCTCGCGGGCCGATCAAGATGCTTAATCTCGATTTTCAACAAAGTCACTTGGCTCTGGAACTCGTTGGCCTTCTCTCCTGCAGGTACCCGCGGATGATCCTTTGAATTATCATCGCTATAAAACCGAACCATACAAGATGCCGGTAGATAATCCTCACCTCGCCGTAGATCGTCGACTAGACCCCACCGTGACTATGTAGAGCCTGCATTGGCTTCCTGCATAACCTTGAAAGTTGAGCTGGAAGGGAATACATGTCCACTGATGAAGTCCAAAGTTCCATTTGACCGAGAATCTGTCGAACGACCAGGACTCGAGCTTGTAATATCGAACAATGTCTGAACCTCTCGATCCAGGCTGGATAAGTCTATGATCGCGGCGCTTCCCCGTAATGTTTTTCCAGTCACAAAACTGACCCCTTCTATCGTGGCCCCCCCGTCCAACATGACCCTTGTTGTAGTGCGAAATCCCTCGTTAGTATTCAAATCAAGCTGTTCTGGCTGTCAAAGATAATTATCGTGCACTCTTCGTTGGCATGTAAACGAGCTGCTGGAATATCCAAGCTTGAGGGGCATACATCTGTCTGAATTTGTGGGGGGGCATCTAGATGAACACTGAACCGTTCCCTAAGTATCGTTCAGCATGGGAGATAAGACACAAAAAGTGAATACTTTATCCCCATATATCTTACATACCAATGTGACATCACAACGAAGTATTTGGTTAGCTAATCTCCGAGCGCGATAATCTTTCAATGCGATCTATGTTTGCATTCGCCAAACGAGACGCAAGATACTGCGGAATGTGCGGATACTTTGTCTAAGATATTACGAGAAATTACCTGTCGCCCAAGGCTTTGAAGTGCAAATCCGGACTAATTATTTTTGAATGTTTTCGGTCATCATGTTCCGATGCACATTTCGAACAGCTTCAAACTCGACGGCTTCGAGGTCTCGGATCGAAAATAATCGGTTTCCAATCTCTCGACCTGCTACCTCGACTTTGGAGGGCTCCTTGGGCAAGGTCCACGCTACTTTCAAGCCAGTCAATCAGGAGAGATTTCTTGTGGTTTCAGAACAGGACCACTTCGTAAGATCCCTGAAACCACACCCCTATCCTCCAGCTCTTTTGCAAAGTCTGTTCTTCCAACTTTTTGGCTGTTGGATCAGTAAACACCACATTCTCCAAGTCTCCACGCTCAATGCCGGTACCATACTCTCAGAAATCCTCGTAGGGCAACCATATCAGCTTCTACCTGTATAGCTGTGTCTGCAACCTGACAATGTCGATTCGCTGGTCTTAAAGCGTATTTGAGACCACAACGAGAGCTAACTGTGATTGAGCGTTAGGAATGTTTCCACAAATGGTATCCTTGAGCCAACCAAACAACCATCTCAGACCTTGCAGGACTGGCCATCTCCGAGCTCCCACAGCTAAGCCGTGGGTATATACCACGTTGACAGATTAGTTAGACAATGATCACTGACGTTAAGACTACTGAACCAGGAAAGACTGATCGTGCCTAGTCCTTTTTAGTGATCACTTGACCGCTTTGCGTGTTGAATAGACATTAGTCACTGTCAAGGATCTTTATCTCCCTAGGGATGGTTTTGATATCATCTCGTAACAATTCTTCGAGAGTCTAAATTGAGCAGTTGTAAGATTTTAGATAATCTATAATTTCACACAAGGAACCCAAGCAAATGAATCGAGATAATCAGAGAGTAGACGATACACACTTCCCAATTCCGAAACCCTCCATATGGCAATCACTCGACTCGACCCAGTGCATCTGCGAAAACAAGAAATTTTTTCGCATTATTCGCAAGTCATCCTAGAACTTCGTGCGTTGTTAGCGAGAGAGTATAAGGTAGGTATGTATTGTCAGGATGAAGTAGAGATGCAAACTGTTGGAGGCACCACGAGCCTCGCCTTGGCGCTGACCACGTGATGTAGACTGATCGTGATGTTGCCTTTATTTTTATCGAAGCTGCAGTACGTCACTATGATAGCAACTCGAGAATGGTGATGGTACTAGACGGACTATAAAATGATATAGTAGGCGCCTCTCACCCACTGACTTTGTGCGTAGCCCATGGGAAAAGCGAAAGCTGATTGTGTTATTCTTTTAAGACGATACAGCACATCAGCAAACTAGCATCTCTTCAGAGATCGTGGCCTTCCTGATATCCGCTGGATATCATGACCAGCTGTAATCTTAGATGTCGAAGCTCTTAAGCCATCATATCGTCTCAAGAAGCCCATAATCCTTCCGACCTATTACTCAGATCGAGGTGCCTTTGCCCATAGTGTCCAACCAAGCCTTCAGCGTGCACTTGTCTCTGCTGGAATACGAGGTCATATGGGGGCATTTTGATATTTTGGTTGTTGCTGTTAGGAGTCTATCTAGGAGCGAGTGTTGGAAATAGGGGAGATGGTAATCTCCGCCTTCATAGGGCTGATAGGGCTGGGGCCTGCTAGTAGAGTTTTCACCTGCTCGCTCCTAGATAGACTCCCAACAGCAACAACCTACATGCCAAAATGCCCCATATGACCTCGTATACCAACAGCGAGTAGGTGAAAACTCTACTAGCGGGCCCCAGCCCTATCAGCCCTATGAAGGCGGAGATTACCATCTCCCCTATTTCCAACAGTCTCCCAGCCCGTCCTTTCCAGTAGCTGCTTTGCCTGCATTGCTTCCTTGGCTTCCCTCTTGGCTTCTTTCTTGTCTGTCTTCCTAGCTCCCTTTGGCGGTTGGTTCTCCTTCGCCACTGCCTTTGGCTTTGGCTGCGGCATTTTGTCCCAGTCTTGCATGACATTGAGCATGATTGGAGCATTGGTGCCTTCTTCTTTACGAAATAAAGTTAGCACATCCTTTGTAAATAGTGTCTCCTAAGATGAAACCATAGAAGTGACTTACTTGCTTTCCCTTTACCCTGCTCGAACGCTTTGCCCACAGTGTCAAGCACTCCAAGGCTCCCGAAACCAAATGGCTGCGCATCGTTCTTGTAATGGCTGAGTAGTCCGTTCTGCATCTGTGCTTTGGCTTCGTCGTACATCGAAGTACGCTTTAGAGTCTTATGCAAAGTGGCAATTTGCTCGAGGGTGACACGAGCACCAAGCTGCATCGCAAAGGCACCGAGGTAGATCAAGCCGTGGTCCCACTTCGCAGCCTAAAAGTCGGTAAAAAGCTGATCCAGAATCCCATCATTGAGCTTATTGACGACTGCAACGCGGTCTTCGGGATGGAATAGCTCGAATTCGGGGTCTTTCGTGAGCTTAGCAGCTTCGGAAGAAATGTCCTGGCAAAGATCAAGCTCTGCGTCAGATTGAAAGAGGCCATAACCCATATTTGTACAGTAACGATGGTAGTACTGAGAGGATTGGACTGACAACAATGGAAATAGTTACTGTGAGGTAAGCTAGTCAGGAGATGCAGACTTTACATGGACGTGCTGAGGGCGAGGTAAGACATTGTTCCATTTTGTGTGAGGTGGGATAATTATAAACGAAGAAGAATTGAAAACGTCATTTCATGGCACCAGCGTATTCGGCAAATGATCGTCGCTTGATTTTCTTGCACCCCCTTTATGCATTGACCTTTAAGCTGGAGGGCAGGTTTACTACGGGACATTGACGGATTTAGGAAAGTTGTCAGTGGAAAAAATTTCAGGTTTAAGCGTGCCGTGAAGAGTGATGCTGCCATCAATTGGTGAATACACTAAACCAGGTCAGCCGACTGGCCTTCCCAGCTCACCTTTAACCGAACCTGTAAAGCGTCTGCTTCTTGTTCTTTCCGCCCTTCTTCTTGGATGCCTCCACCTCTACATTCACGTCCCCTTCTGCTTCGCTGGCGTCTTTACTAGCATCCCTGCTGCCTGATGCACTCCCCCAAGCAACGGGTGCTGCCCCGCTTCTCCCGTCATCCCACCGTACTGTGCCCCTGGTCAGACCGAAGATGGTGGTGTTCGGCTTCACTGCGGCGGGCAGCGCGGGAAAAGCGTCCGAACCTACTCCATTCACCTGTCTCGGAGGGGGCGGTCTAGAAGTGGGCCTTGATGATGCTGGTGAAGGGCGAGCAGATGAAGAGGCAATCCAAGGTGTGGCACCTATACGGCCTGCGCCGGCTCTGTTGGCGCTGACGGGCATAGCTGGGAGGGGAGCCGCGGAGGCAGCATTGCCCCAGCTACCGTGTCTGCTGACAGCAGAGCGCGAAGATTGGGCGGTCGAGCTCTTCAGCTTCAGAACACGATGACCACCGCTGCCGGCTGCACCAGCGGAAGAGCCGGGGAGGATCCCATTTGGGCCGGGAAGGGAGGGGTAGTCTTCATTGATAGCACGCCAGTCATTCCACGCTTTGAGTAGATCATTGCGTTTTGCTTCGTTTTCGTAAATGTCCGCAAGCTCCTTAATGAGCTTACCAAGATCACCGGCGGGAACGTCAAAAAGTGAGAAGAAGGTGTCGATGAGTTGTGATGCGGAGAGGGCGGATGTTCGGTAAGAAGAGACGCTGCCACGGAAGTCCGAGAGCTTAGTTTGGTCGTTCTTGAGCATGGTTGATGCGCGGTCCATGACTGCATTATGCTGCAATCTCCGGGCCTGCTCTTGTGGTGTCAGGGCGGGAGCTGATGTGGGTGGCGCTGTCGAATTCAGGGTAGAAGCGATGTGGAGGCTATCGACAGCGGGGAGGGATGTTACTGGGGTGTCACGGCCACGAGGCGCTGTTACTGTTGGCTCTGGACCTCTGCTATTCGGCCTTGCGGCATATGCATCGGACGAGGTCAAAGAGCCGCCAAAGGTTCTGGTGCTTACTGACTGTGCACTTTGGATAGCCATTTGCCTCTGGAACGCGAGCTCATCCCTTCGCAATGGCTGGGCTGTTGAATGTGGTAGCGCTTCGGTATTCGGATCTCTCCCACGCCCCATTCCCCGTCCTTCGCGTTCCCTCCTTCCCCCTCGATTGTCCTGATGTGGGGTTCGATAATCAAATGCTGATATATCGACCCTCCTTGCGTCTTTCCGGGCATCTTTAGAAAGTCCGTTGGGATGTGATTCGAGTTGGTGTGCTTTGAGATCCATTTCCGACTCGAAAACTACAAACTTCTTGTCCAAGCACTCCTGATCCGCGCAGAGGAAGTGGCCCTTTCTAAAGTGTTGTTCTAGAGAGTCGTAGTTGACATAGTATTGCTGTTCTCTCCCATTATTTCTCCGATCGCAGATATGACACTTCTCATGTTTGTCTCTGCAATGAGTGTACAGCTCGTCATCGCCATAAAACCGCTCTCGACAGAATCCACATTCTGGATGACCTTTGAAGCCACTTTGATCAACAGCTCCAGGATTGTCATCGCCGAATTTCTCGTGCTTCCGCAGCTCTTGTATCGTAAACAGCTCATGCTCGTGCGTAAAAACCTTCTTATTCCGAGTGCAGAGATCACATAGTATTTTGTGATGTACGTTCTTGACGTGTCTATGCAGGTCTGGCCATCCCCAACAAGCAATATCGCAAGCTGGATCTGGACAGTTGTATCGAAGAAGCAACAAAGTATCGTTGTGGATTTCTTTCTGTTCAAACTTGATACCAAGCGTCTCATCTGTTTCGGCAAAATCCGCCTCGACAAAGTCTTCAAAACGCTTCGTAGCGTCATCAGTAAATATTACATACTTTGCCTCTGACTGTATAGCACATTAGTGTCACAATTCCAGTCTGGTAGGGAGTTTTAGGTTTACTCACCCGACAATGAGCACATGCTTTAGTCTTATACAATGCCCTCAACCTGAGAGCACAGATGTGACAGGTCCGATGATTACAGGGTGCAACTGAATTATGTACCACTGATGAGGCACAGATAAAGCATACTTCTGCCTCGACATCGTCCTCGGTCCGGTCCTGCTCATTCGTCAGGACATCGCCCTCCTTTGTTTCGGCATCTTTGGTCAGGCGACCACCAAAGCTGCCTCCACCGCCAAGACCGGGTGGCGGAGGTATGGGGGGTGCTGGCTGATGTGTTGAATTGGAAGGTCGGTTCCTATTTAGATCTAAATTGCTATCTGCTCGGTTCCCACGGTTTCCCCCTCGGCCTCGTCGACCTCCTCTCGGGCCATTCCCCCTACCGTTCTGCTGGAACTCTCGTCCAGCTCTTCCACCCTTAGAGCCACCTCTAGAGCCATCATTTTGAGTTCCCAAGTTTGGAGGGCCCATGATTGGGACCTGAACAGCCGGTGCAGTTGGTCCTGAAGTAGATGCCATTATGGTTATTCTGTTTTCGTTTAATTTGTGGATGTATAGACTCTAAATTTGTTACTAGAGCTCCTGTGAGTTTTTTTGACCTCGGTATCAAGACTTGAAGTTACAGAGCAAATAATAGAATTGTGTCGATTGCAAGGAGTAGTTAGCAATCAATCAATCAGTGACGCACCCTCGGCTAAACTCTGCGCTAGTCGAGGGCCAGTAATTAGCGTACCAATAGCCGCGATATTTAAAACTATCGCTATCTTGCTTAGCCCTGCAGTGTCTTAGGGCTTCCCTGTTTAGCTCCCAATTGCAACATCTAAGCCTCCCGCAGCAAGGCAACAACATTATGGCCTCTTCCCTTATATCTGTCAAGTACCCCATCCCGCCTTCCCACAGACGACATTCTTCAACATCACTATGGCCGATACCTCACCAGCTCCGTCGCCGTCGCCGGCCGCTCCCACTCCCTCATCTCCCCAGATGACAGCTGCCGACTCGGAGACTGCTCCACTGCTCTCGCAAGACCCAGCGCCCGCTGACGCAACTACTTCCAATGCTGATCCAGAAGCAAATGTACTTCCCAATGGCTCAGGACCCACGCCGACGAAGAAGCACATCCTCATCCTCACCTCCCTCTCCCTCGCCCTCTCCCTCATCTCCCTCATCTTCATAGCCGCAACATATATCCTCATTGCCGCTGCGCCATTCCGTATTTACTTAGGCTGGGATATTGAGGATAACGTCAGCGTAATTGTGCCCATAGTATGTCTCACCCCCTCCCCCCATGACTACCATCCTAGACTCGCTAACCCACCCGGCAGACCATCATAGCGGCCCTCCTCTCCCTCTCTAACTTGATCTGGCTTCGCTGGCGCAAAACTCTTCTACCCCTCATCGTCAACATCGTCCTCGACATCATAATCCCCGTTTACAGTATCACGGCCTCGTTCATCGCGCTTAACTTCCTCGGCCCCGGCTCATGCACTTATCCAAGCGATCCGGACGAATGTGATTTGAGGGGCATGCAGGTGATGATATTGATGGGTATTGCAATGGCGGCGGCGCTCGGTGTGGGGATCGTCCACTTGGTCCTGTTCATTCTTCGTTGTATCCAAGCTTATCGCACTCGGTTCTGGCGGCCTGAACATCGCCCGTCCAGTTGGCGGTTCCCGACCGGGACCTTTACGGTTGAGTTTACGATTAAGCTTCTGAGGCAGGAAGAGGAGGGACGGATTAGGATCTAAGCCTGGACAAGCCGCTGTATTTAGAGAAGACTGCTGGGGACTTTATGAACGAGGCAAGTTGTGGAGTCAGTCAGAAGTTCGGATCAAAATAAACACCCAATGCTCGGTTACCTCATTTTCTCGTGACGTCAGTCCATTTCGAAATATGGCAAGGGGAGAGCGGAGAGAAGGGCGGGACAATGGGGCATGGCTCGACGGGTGGAGTGGAAGTTGGTAGAGATGCTTTTTGTGGAAATGGAGAGAGAGGCAGAGGATAGGTATCCCCAAAGCCCCACGAAGAAGTCGGTTCGTAGCAACAAAAAACCCCCTCTCCCAAACGCCGAAATCCAATCCACCCACCCTATCTATAGTTTTGGGTATCAACCATGAATAGATCATCGAAAATGAACGCGACACCAGCAAGCCGTCTAATAACCCACCACGCGACTTCCCCCCCACCATCCCCTTTCGCCCCTCCACGCCCACCAACCACCCTACCCAGACGACGACCCCTCCCTCCCTCCCTTCTCCCCTCCACTCGCCCCCGCCCCCGAACCCCCCACAAAGCCCTTCCACCACCCCTTCTTCTCCTTCTCCCCCTTCCCCTCCCCCGTCTGCGCCTCGCCCGCTTTCACAATATTCGCCGCACCCCCTATCCCACACACAAGTCAGCCCACAATCGTCCACAAAACACACACACACCATCAACCCCATCCCCGCCCCCCCCCCCCCACCCTTGGCCAAAAACGAAATAAAACTCATCACCACACTCACCCCTCCCAACAAAACTCCCCGCCCCCCCTTCCCTCCTCTCCGCGGGCGCCACATCCTGACTAAGCCGCGCCTGCTGCGGGTTCTCGGGGTCCGCTTTTGCGAGGTTGCCGACGCCGCCGCGGCCGGTGGTGTAGATGGGGTTTTTGATGTTGGGGGTTATGAGGTCGGAGGTTGTGGCGGGGGCGGTGGAGCCGCGGTTGCCTTTTGGGGGGGGGGGGGTATTAGTTGGTTGGTGGCGGAGTAAGGGGTGGGAGGGTTGGGGTACCTGCGCCGCCGCGGCCGTGGGAGGCGGTTCGGGAGGATGGTGGCGGGGAGGTCATTTTCTGGGGGGGTTGGGTGTCCGGTGCTGTTTGCGTGAGAGGAGAAGATGTTCGGGGGAATAGAAGAGCAAGGCTGAGGTGGGAGCCGAAACCCAAACAAAGGATGCAACAATAGTTTTGCCGAAAAAGGTCCTGACAACAATGAGAGCACAGGGCGTGAAATGAAGCAATTCAGTCTTTTCTAGGTCATATGACTCAAGTGCAAGCAAACAGGAAGAGAACTTAAAGAGACAAGCAAGATTAATACTGGAAGGACCCCCGCTAAGAGTGAAAAAAAAGGTGAAGGGGAATTGTGGCATCATTGGTACTCTAGCGGCTTTATAACGTAAGAGCAATCGAACGGATCCCGGTCTAGCCCTAGTTTGAGCACGTGCCAAAATGCTAGGTGTAAAGGTACCCTGTAGGCTCTCCCAAGTCCCAAAACTCCCCAAGAGAAAATCTGCGTGCCATTGCCATTGACGTCTTTTACTGTGGTAAATCGCTAAACACCTGCTACAAAAGCTCAAATGTTACTCACTTCAAACTTACATGCAAATCAAGCCACAATCTCGTCAATCTCGTCCAGCACCTCTTCCACAATCTCCTCCACAACAGTGGCATCTTCACCATCGGCTCCCTCTGCAGCGTTGGCTTCTTCTTCCTCGGGATCTTCGGGCAGACCCAGTTCCCTCCGGTCCGCTCTCAAATCCTCTTGCTCCCGTTCCCTCCAGGCCAACCACTCGCTCAGCATTCTTCGTCGCTCATCGACAATTACACCCTTCTCCTTGTCCTCTTCTATCCGGTCTTGCTCCTCGAAATCTTTGCTATACTCACGGAGGTTTTTGCGAATCTGTTTTTGCTCGTCTTTAGATAGCATAGTTGGTGGTCGGGGCCGCCAAAGCAATTGCTTGAATTTGTCCAGATGCTCTTCTCGAAGAAGCTCACCCTTGAAATCATAGAGATGGTAGCCATTTTCCATCTGCAAACTCCGTTAGCTGACTGGCCGTCTCCCTTGAACTTAATTCGCACGTACCGAGTGTTTCCACATGCTAGCGCTGGTGGCAACATATCGGCCAGTTGGATCCCAGTCGACTTCGGTCACGCCATAATGATCCGCCGTAGACATTAATTGCAGGTTCGCGGTCAGATCCTTGTCGCTCTCTGGTTTTTCGCCTTCAAAGTCGAGATCCCAGAAGTCGAGATCGAAGCTCTGCTGCGAGTGTACCGTAGCAACAACCACGAAACGTCCCTTGGGCGACCAGTAAATACCGTTGCTGTTTTTCTTTTCGATCGTCCGTATGTGCTTGAAATTACCGACACCGGCGCCCTTGATCTTCTCCGGGCAGAAAAAGGATACTGCTGTCTTTGGCGGGACCGCCGTATTCGCTATAGCCTCTGCCGCGGTGATGAGCACAAATCTGTCTCCTTTAGGCTCCCAAGCGAAATTGACAACAGTGTCTTTGATAGAGTCAACAACTTCAACGGGCACGCCTTTTTCCCGTACTCGGAAGATCTCGAGGTTGGTAGCTAGCGACTTTTTGGACTTGGAATGTCTGTCCACTTTGACGCAGACATATGCTGCTTGTGATTGCCAGTGCAATCTTGCATCGGTGACATTGAAGAGATTCCGAGTTCGTACAATTTCCTTTGAGGGCAGACTCATCAATCCGACCTTGGCCGGATTACTACCAATTTCCGGAGTCCAATAGCACAACAGCTGCTCCCTGGCCTTGATCCCATCTCGCTGTGGTCTCGCTGGTGCCCACTCAAACTCCCTTATGCCCTCAATCTTTATACTTGTCTTATCTAGAAGGTTCATCTTTGGTAATTCATATACAGAGATTGATTGCCCGTCCAGCATACGAGCCACGTATTGGTCATCAGCGGACCATTTGAAAGCTGGCCATGCAATCTTCTTCTTTACAGGCTGGCCACTTTCGTCTTCGCTAGGACCAGGAAGGTCATGTGTCTGAAACGATCTTAGTGGTTTACAGGTCGCCACATCCCAGATAATGTAGTTTTTCCCATCCTCTTCTAGCGTCAAGATTGGGTCATCCTCGGCTACCTCAATAGGCTTGAATGACCACGTGGTAATGTACTTTTCGTTTGGAGAAAAATCAATCAGATTGCATGCAGGATGTGGGAATCTCGTTTGCCGCGACCATGATGGACCGCCCCATAATTGAACTCCTCTTGCGTGCATCGTAGTAAGATATGTGCCCATGGGTGACCATTGGATGAAAAGCTCCGTCCAGTGTTGCCGATCGACAATAGGCTCAGGGGGATCCTTCTTTTTGTTCCAGAACACACCCACATTGTCAGCCCGATACATGGCGAACTGGTCCCTTCCATTTGGGTCGCTAAGCCACCATCGAAGATGCTCCTTCTCCACAAAGTTGTCTATGTGCGGAGGGTGGTACTCGTCGTCGATCCTGCCTTCACGCCCATATCTATCGATGTCTGTGAGTTTGTTGACGGCGATGGTATGCTTTTTATCTAGGGCAGTGCCATGAAGAGCCTTTGTAGCTGCGATAGCTTGTTCTGGTGTTTCGTATTCCACAAAAGCGTAGCTGCGGGTTTTAGCGTCGTCCAACATTATACATCTTCGAGGCCATACCCTTCTGACATGTCATTTTCACCGAGTGGCATGAAGATAGCATCCTCTTTTGTCCTTCCCACCGTGTTCAGCTTCTTCAGTAGAAATTTGACAAGCTTCTGCTTGCTGTCTTTTGGTACGATAGGTAGTCCATCGATAACAACGAAGGCATCTAATCCTTGCTCCAATCTGACTTCATATTGTGCTTGTAGGTCTATCCAGCATCTCTGTCAGCCATGCCAAGAGTCGGGGTTAGTGCGATCCATCTACCTGAGAAATCCAGCTCTTCCTCGGATTCTTCTCCGTTCTCTTCGGGTAGGTTGTCGAAACTTGGCGCCATAATCACGGCTAATGGCGACAGATAATAAAGGGCTACTTTCACACTCCGAGACGCGGTGCGTTAGGCGTAGGCAAGTATTTTGACGTTGACAGGCTGCACAAAAAGTTTGTGGAGTTTATCGATTGAAGCAACGCGCTAACGTAGCCGGACTCGCTTAGTCATTCACATTCTAGAACACCAGGAATCTTGCCTCAGGTAAATCCTGTGTATATTTATTTATACTTGCATAAGCTTTTTCGAATGCATAACATACAGGAATCTCCGTTAATACATATGAGTGTTCAAGATCACTCGCTAGCCACTCATATTGACATTGTCTGCTTTACCTTAAGGTACTTACATCTTAGTGTAGTACATAGTGGACAGTAGATGCGGGCCTCGGCGGGGTTAGCCGCAGACCGAACGTCAATCTTCAAGACATCTTTTTCATAGTTGAACAACCATCAACTCCACCGTCAATTGGCCTTTATTCGTGCTTCATTTGATGTGAGCTTCCGCATAACTTTCTTGCACATTCAGTATATCTCCACTGGCAAGCTGGTGTCTGCGAAACATGCTCTGATACCACTTAAAACCATCCGACTCTTAATCATCAGTTCCCCAGTGTAACTTAGACGCCATTGAGCCCGTATATTGAGATTAGAGGCTGAAAGAACTAGCGATTCTTCGCTCCATCACTTTGGCATTCTATTCCCTGCTCCTATCCTTACCGACTACATCATGTCATGTATGTACTTCCAAGGATACTGCGCGTAACTTACAGTTGCTAAATCTGATCATTCATACAGTATCGTCAGAGCTAGAGAGCTCTTTCACGATTATCATCGACTCGATTCTAGCAGCCAGCGATCTCAATACCATCTCCGAGAAGCGTATACGGAAAGGGCTACAGCAGGCAGTTGAATATGATATCACTCCGCAAAAGGTCCGAACCTCACTTTAATTTTACCCTTTGCATAACAACTGACATTAGTCGCAGGCGGAAATCAAAGCGCTCATCATGGCCCGGTTCGACAAGTTCATGGCAGAGAAAAACTCCGCCCTTCAAACCAACGGCCACACCTCTGAGGTCAAAAGCGAACCCTCCGAATCCACCGAAGACGCAATCAAAGTATCAGCCTCCCCACCTCCCAAAATCAAAACAAAACGCGAAAGTGACGACGAAGACCTGTCCTCCGCACCAAGCGAACCATCTCCAAAGAAAAAGAGGAAAGTCGAGAAATTCGTCGACGAGGACGCCGCCTTCGCCGCAAAGCTCCAAGCAGAGGAGAACAGTCGAGCGCGGCCTACAAGAAACGGCGTGAATAAGAAACCCGTGGCGAAAAAGAAGAGCCGCCCGAAGAAGAAAACCGCCGCAAAAGTCAAAAACGAAGACGACAGCGACATCGACTCAGGCTCCGCAACCGCAGAGAAGAATGTCAACCGCAGCGGCGCTTTCCACGTAAGCCCTACCAAACCCCACTTACCCACCGCCTCCCCCCAACCCTAACTAACCCCCACCCTCCAAAAGCTAACGCCCCCAACAGAAACCGTACACCCTCTCCCCCCCCCTCTCCGCCCTCCTCGCCGGCGAAACCACACTCTCCCGTCCCCAAACCGTTAAGAAAATCTGGGAGTACGTGCGCGCACACGACCTGCAGGACCCAAATGATAAGCGCATGATCCGCTGCGATGATGCGATGCGGGCCGTGTTTCGCCAGGATAAGGTGCATATGTTTACGATGAATAAGCTGCTGGGGCAGTGTCTTTGGAGTGTGGATGAGTGACGGTGGGGTGGAAACGGGAGGGAGGACGGGAGGAATGGGGGACTGGATGAGGGATGAGTGGGGTTTTTTTTTTCTTAAACCAGGGGCATATGGCTGGTCGGCTTTAGCGATGGTGTTCTCTTGGCGTCATTTTCGAAGCTTTTTGAGTCGGGGAACCCGTAATTGGTCTTGCATAGATACGCTGGAACAACTTGGCTGAAGTTCATGAACAATGAGCAAATTCACCGGAGGAAAATTCTTTTGGAAAATCCGTTCCCGAGTATGATGCTAAAAGATTGCTTTTGGGTTTTTGTCAAACGGGAAATGGGAGGTGTAGCAGACGATGCTTGCAACGACCTCCATCATCAGGAAACCCCAACGCCCAACCGTACCAGACCCCTTCCCAATACAAACCCCCCCTTTCCACCTCACCCATACAAAAACTCCCCCCTCCCTCCCACCCCCATCCCCAACCACACCCCTTGCCAGCAACTCAATCCCTAAGACCGCGTCTTCATCTTGCCCAGCTCACGGATCGAATAGTCTGGATGACTGGATGGGCGACGGTATGGAGGCGGTGGCGGGGGAGGGATGGAAGGGTGAGGCGATGAGGTGGGTGGAAAGAGTGCGGGGTGTAGTGGATACGATCCAGAGGGTGACGAGAGCTGGAGGGAGGGTGCACGTGTGGGTGGGGGAGGCCGAGGAGCTTCTGGCACCGGGCTGTCGTTGTTCGAGGCGCTTAGCTCCGCTGGAGCTTCGACATGGAAGGCTTTGTCGTCAGTGCGTGGGCTTGCGTCGGCGGCAGCTTCGGAGGTATCCGAACACGTGGAAGAGTGGTTGGCTTCAGTATAGCCGGTGATGGAGTCGCTTGGTGTAGAGGTATTGCTTTGATTTGTCCTGTCAGGGGGCATTAGTAGAGGTAGGGAGGTAAGGGTAGTGTGGAGGGACTCGAACCGTTTTTTGTGGATATGTTGGACGATGAGGACGATGGTGGGGATTATGGCGATTGCGGCGGAGGCGAGGGAGAAGAGGGTTATGGAGGTGGAGTCCATGGTGTTGGTGAAGGATTGGAAGGGGTGGTTCGGAAATAGTGGGCTGGATGGGTTGGAAAATGGGAGGAGATGGGCGAGGGCGATGGGGTTAAAGAGGTTGGGGAGGGAAACCTATTAGAGGAAATAGAAGATGGATTCGTTGGCAGATGGGATGTACAGAAGAGAAACCTTTGGGCTTCGAGGACATGGGAAATATATAGTAGGAAATAACTCATGACTTTTATGAAAACGACAGCATAAGTAGAGTAGCATCCGATACCCAGCTCTTGGGGCACCAAGAGCAAGTTGGTATATGATCTCAGTCCCATCTTATCGCCCGTTGTTCACCGACGTGACAGGTATCCCCAAGGCTATAGATACTGCGATCGAATGGGCATGCAAGTCTCCTTATTATTGATGGTGGAGGGTTCGGGGTAGTGATTTAGACTTAGAGAGAGAGGCAGCAGGGGTTGAAAGGAGGGATCAAGCCTTTCAAGGAAACGGTGTGGGGCTCTTCTGGAGGGTCTTCTGACAATACTAGTTGAGTGGTTCCGCCCACATCAGGGAGCTACCTGGTGGGTTGATCGATAGGTTGCTTACTATTGCTTACTACCTCACCCCTGATCAGTGTTTTCTGGCAGGACGGTAAGACCTTCCGTCTCCAAGTTCTCCTGGTGAGTCCGTAGATAGGTTGCGTACTATCTCACCCATGATCAGCGTTTTGTGGCAGAACGGTAGCCCTTCCGTCTGTCTCCATTCCTATACTGGTCGTATTCGTGAGTATAGAATTTTGTCCAGTACTAGTTTGAATGGAACATAGTCGATATTCCATCCTATTTTAGGTTTTAGCAGTATTGAAGATCCTCATGTGCCAGTTCCATTGCCGTTTTCTATCGTAATGTGTATAGATGAGCATTTTTTTCACTCCCTCCCGAGTTAGTAGCGTGTGTCCACCGATGGTAGGCTTGAAGGTGCGCTACTTTCTGACGCCTGTGACAGTCATCGTCGCCAAGTTCATGTATGTTAGCGCCATCAAGGTTCAAAGCTACCATTGAACAAAGACCTGAGCTGTTGCGGAGTCAACCTTTGCTTCCCATTAGTGTGGCCGTTCGGCTCATGCTCAATGGCCATCACAGGTCTACTATGATCTTCAGATGACCGAGGAAAGAAAGGATCCATCATCGAAAGACAAAGTAGCTAAGAAAGTTCATTGGTCGAGGCGGAACACTCCCTAGTGTACCACTGTCAAGATGCTCTGCCCTCTGGTCGCTGCCTATCTTGAAGAGCCGGCTCCCGAAGCATCTCTAACAGATCTCCACAAATTCAGATCTTCCCGGATCCTGGCCGACTAAGATTGGGTTTTAGGCACCAAGTAGGTGAAGCCTTGGAGGGCAGCGTCGAATGGGTATTGTGGATGGTACCATAACAAAAAACTCGAATGCCATGAGCAGAGAAGACTTTCTTGTACAGATTCACGATATTAGCACTTCACTTGTGGTGGTACTTCAGAACGCAGGCTTGTGGTGGCATGAAGTGTGGTAAAGTAAGGTACTGTATCATACCGTCATACGCATTGGAACCATTTCGCTGTCTTGCTTTGTATCAGACTAGAAAGTAGCTTCGGTATTATGATGCTGGCGCCGAATCGAAACTCAACCGCCCCAGATTGGTGTGTAGAAAGATCTTAGTACCTAAGTATGACTGTTCATGACAGTCTTCATGTATTGAGTTTTTGGTATGACCCGATGACACGAATGACCAAGCTAAGGTATTTACTAGGTATCTTAAATTTCACAGATTCAGGTGCCATGGATACTGACGAACGGTCACATGCTAAAAATCCCTCACATCGTGTATTCTTGCAAGCGGTCAGGTACTAACAATTCACTCTAGTGGAATCCCTCCTCTTTTACTTCCACTGAATTCCTCTTTCCACTAGAACTTCAAATGGACGGACATCGTGTATTGTGAGCTTTCCGCAATATCGTTCGTTAGTGTAGGCTGGCAAGTAGTATGGTTCTCTTAGTGTTGCTTGAGAAAACGCTCCGCTGCCCTTTGTGGCTTTCCCTTCCAGATTTGAGTAAACATTCTCGGACTTACGAGCATGACTCTCTGTTGTTTGGCTGGTATAATACCATCAATCCAGAATATAGACACGAAAGGTCTTGCCGTTCTGTCACAAAAGGCTGATCAGTGGTGGAGATAGTATACACACTATCTACTAAACCCACCAGGTAGCACCCAGATGTGGACGGAACCACTCAACTAATCCCACCTATCCAGGACCTATCAACTTTGGGCTAAACAACTGTAGGGAAGCGTAATTATCTTCGCCCGGTTGACAGCGGTGTAATCACATAGTTAGATCCTAGCCATTGGACTGAAGGTATCCATCCGGATCATTGCCATGGAGAGGCAACCTCTAGAAGACCCCGGAATACCTGCCAACGGTTCCCTAGCGTTAATATGAAGGTATTTGGTGTCATCATGTTGAAAGGTCCGGCTGGTGAAGCACTTCATACCCTCTCGAATCCAAAAAGTCTTCACAGAGATCGGCCATCATCAGATCCTGGAGAAGAGGCATCCACAGCATCGAATCGGCATTCTAGCTACCGTTAGCCTTTAAGTGCAAAACACCACCAGCGAAAGGCTTCTCATACTCGTAATTTCCAGCATCGTTTCAGGACCAGGGAGCTGTTCCAAGCCAACTTCATGTTCAATAGGTTCAACATGTTCCCCTTCGGTAAAGCTCTCAGTCCCATTGAGATACGAGAATTGACTTCTGGATATTCTAACTTCAGAAATTTATTGTACGAAGAACTCTGTGAGCACATCGTATCCCCTAGATTTCTTCCAGTGACCGGCTTTACTCGTATAGGTTCGTAAGACCTCGTCCTCGCCCGGGAATTCTAGAGCTGAAACATGTAGCACTGATGATATGTGTTCCTGTTCCTTTATTCCCCCACTCGCGCTTGTTCGTCCAGCCATCAGAATCACGGCTGGTGCGGATCCTACCACCTGACAAAGGCTCCTATTGGATGGCTTTATAGTTTGTGTCCTCCACCTTCGAGACATTACTGGCTTTTGAAGTCCACACGAAGTATCCGACATAGTTGACAATGACAATTGTAGCTAATTAGGGAGAAAGACAATCAGAAGGCTACTAACACACAACGATGAATTAGCCAGGGGTGCTTCACCCGTTCTTAGAACCTGAATGTAGATAATACTTCGGTTCATCGAACGTGTCGGCTTCAACCCCATTATCCAACACTCATCATCGATAGTCTGAATGCGCGAAGAAAGTATGATTCTTGAGACGGTTTCAGCTCTAGCGCATGCGCAACAAGGAGAATTGGAAGGAAGGACATATAGAGGAAAATCCCATCTGGTCAAAAGTAAGTAAGCTTCAGAAGTTAGCGCCTTTCTCAATTGTCGACTGGGAAACAACATCGTCGAAGGTTGCAGCACGGCTATTCGAACTTTTAGATACATCCACAGCTCAGAATTCCAAATCTATACCAGTCAACGCTCGAGCCCGTTTCATACAACAGTGTTACAGTGCTTTGATAAGCAAGCAAGCTAGACCTTTCGCAAGAGCACATCTACCCTTGTATTTAGATGTTCGCCCAATACAGCGTCAGCGTCATGGTTTCTTCTCCTTTGTAGGGCACCGCCAAATCGCTTGAGAATTTTCCGTACGTGTATGGCTCGAAGACAGTATTGAACCTTTTCTCATCTTCCTTGGCCTCTTTCACTAGACGTTTTGCGGATTCTTCGCAGATCTTGATCCCCGCACCGGTGAGTGCCTCGTTCCAAGTCTTGCTTATCTTTCCTGTATGGCCGGTCTTCCCACAACAGTCGCTAGATCAAAGATTAGCACCGTTTATCCAAACAGGTCTACACCCGTGCTGATAGCTTACATTTCATATGTCACCTGGTCAAGGTAATCGTCCAGTCTATCGCCGAGATACAGAGCTGGGGAAGCCATTTCCAAAAGCTCCTGGATTACAGTCCACGGGACTCCTGGTGTGTAGAGGAAAGTGGTCGATGTTATCATGTTCTTAGCTTCAGGGTGACGAAGTACCGTGAACCCTTTGCGGCGCACAAGTCCTTCGTCGAGGGAGTTCATTACTGGGTCCTGGATCGCAGCTTTCAGTCCCGGAAATTTGCGCCCTGAAATCGATCAGCTATTACGGAGAGAAAAAAGCCTGCAAAGACTTACTGAGAAGCTTCACCACTGTCTCGAAAACCACGAGTTGATGAAGAGAAGACCGCGGATCGGGTGACCCGTATGGATTACTACTAGTAAATGTCCCGAGGCCAACAGCGAGACACGAGGTAATCTGTTGGCTTTGGAGCTTCCATATCGTGTTCTTGAAAAACTCAACGAGCTTTACACGACACTCCGATTCCTTCCAGCGGTTTTTGAAGATATCGTACTTCCACAGCGCCAACTCCAGACTCATCCCCATGGGGACATCCGCCGGCTGGTAGTTTGGTTCGTATTTCTTTACAGTGATTCCGTTGACATGCTCGATTGTGTAGCCATCTTCCGTTCTGTGGATGTCTGTTTGACTGCCAGATTCGGTGGCATCTGCTGTTGGGTTCTGTCCCATTGTATCCATGGCGGCCTCCATTGTCAGAATGAGCAGAGGTATGGCGGGAGATATACAAATATCGGAGGTACTTATGAGCAGGTTAGGACTTGTCAATGTGCAGAAGAAGAGTCGCCACAAGCCAGAGGGAATGACAACGACTGCAGTGACTCAGCTCCACGAATGCTAGCTGGAGACTCACGTGTTACGACATGATTTTACTGTGCGGTCATACGACATGTACCAAATTTCCTTCAGCCTCAAGTGCAATTCTTCCATTCACCTACCTAGGTACCTTTATGGCGTCACCCAATGGCACTAGCCCAACCGCCGTCCCAACCAGCAACCAGTGAAGGCTCCCGCCGATCAACGGCGGCATTGACCAACCCGATCCAGCCTATCTATGCCAATGGCGCCATGAAACAACCCAGTCCGGCTTATCTCAGGCACGTGGCCTGCACAGCCGAGGACTAGAAGCTATTTCGCTGTGAATCAGACACTTAGCTCTTTCTGTATGGCGCCATCTTCGCTCGCCTGATAGTATCGGTCCTTTTTGTCCGGCGGTTTTCGGCTGCAGGCTCTCTTTTCGTCATTCGGCTCCTACGGTACTCCTAGTATGGGTAGTCCTGGAATCGCATTTTCAGGACAGCATTAGAACAGTTGCATGTGTTATAGCTAATACTCCTTTTTCATCGATCCTCTAAGAACCAGCCAACAGTCTCACATCAACCACCACCACCACTTCAGCATCCCTATTTCATCTCTCAGGCCTCTCCACCTTAATCACAGCCATAGCACTCCACCCTCGCTTCACTACTTGAAACGCCATGAGCACAGCAGACAGCCTCAGGCTTCGGCCCTATATTCTCTCCATGACTTGCCCGCAGTGGTAACGATGTTTTTAGGCGTCATGACAGTATATCATTATATGATAGGCCGTCCGAGGAGAACACGGGAGGAGGAGAGGATGGCCGAAAATGATCGAATAAGCTGAATAATTGAAATTCCTCTGACGAGTGCCATGGCAACGATAAGGAATGGACAAGAAAGAAGTGGGAATGTCGTATAAGGAGGTTTTACTGCAGCAAGTGGTAATCCCATTACTTCAGGACCAGATCTCGTCAGCCTTATAAACTTCCGACTCGCCTTGCCACCTTCATCCCTTTTCTTTGTGTTTCTTCGATTCGCCATTCACGACACATAGACACCTAGCCCCCAACCAAGGCCCAACCACCCCCCCAAATGCGGTTCTGGAATAATGAACAACGATATAGGCTAGTGGAAGCGGCATCTAAGACTTTTCAGTACCAGAGTGCTTGCTCATTCACTTCCCATAACATTGACGTCGTTGCCGTATCAAACCACCTCACTGCCCCTGCAACTTCCCCAACCGCCATCCATTCCCACCCCTGTGTACACACACTCAATCATCTACCATCCCACTGTAAAAACCGCCCCAAACACCCCCTATCCGCTGCACAGCGCCAAACCGTCATCCAACCCCCACCCATTCCACATCATCCATGCGCAGTAGGGATCTTTTTGGAATATCGTTGAAGAATCAGGCTTGCGGAGGTTATGGACGGGGAAGGAAGGAAATGGGAAAGAGGGGAGGGGAAGGGGGCAATGAGGATTTTTGCGATTGCGGTGTTCGGGTAATACGCAGAATTCCCTCCTACCCTACTAGTAACAACCTTCCCTACTCAACCAACACTCATCTTCCCCTACATCTCACACCCCTCACACCCCTCACACACACCCCTCCCTCACACACCCAAACAAACCCCACATCTCCACCCCCACATTACCCGCAAAAACCTACCGAAAACGAGCCGCTATAGCGCAGGCATTTAGAAGATGGAGAAGATTGAGAGAGAGGTAATAAGGGGGTAAATGAACAAAGAGAGAGAGGGTGACGGTTATAAATTGAAAAGACGGTGTGTGTGTATGAGTGTGTGTGTGTGTGTGTATGTGTGTGTGTATGTGTTTGGAAAAAAAGTAGATCGGGTGCTGGGAGGAGAGGAGAGAAAAGCTACAAGTTTTGGCAAGGACAGATAGAGTAGCGGTAGAGGAGGAGGAGAAGAAAAGAGTCCCCCCTACAGTAGATCGATTTTTCTACCACTCCTTTTTTTCAAACCGGCATCCTTGCCCAAAATCCAAAAGTCACCCAGATCTACATACTATAGAGGTATTTTTTAAAAAAAAACCCATCATCATCATCTTTCCCATACATATCGAGGTCAGGGGGGGGGGGAATAATTTACGATGAACGAGCATGATTGAGTTTATCTATCATAAAAAACCCCCCTTTCTCAGGTCGGCATAGCCCCCGCCCGCCCAAGAAAAAAAAAAGAAGACACCCCGCCCTTTGCGGCACACACACTACCTCGCCACAAGAAACCAAACCAAAACTACCACCCCCTTTCGCTCCCCCTCCCCCTAACGCGCACGCTCGCCGCCGCCGCGACTCTCGACCCTACCAGCCCGCCCACGAGCCCCGTCGTCGAACTGGACTGCGCCGTCTTCGTCACCAACGTGCTAGGCGTACTCGTCGCCGCCGCCACCGCCGCCGTCGCGGTCGAACTCTTCACACCGTTCCCCGCAACCGCCGCGGTCGTCGATGGGGTAACAGTGGCCAGACCTAGACTACCACTCACAGTCGCCACAACACTCGCGCTCACGCTAGCACTTGCTCCGACGCCCAGACCTAGCGATGCGGAGGGTGCGAGGGAGGCGCTGAGGCCGTTTGTGCCGAGGGAGGCGGCGCCGAGGGATAGGGAGGCGGAGGCGGAGAGGGAGGCGGTGAGGAGGGGGCTTGAGGAGGGGATGGGGGTGGGAGAGACGGTGATGGGGGTGGAGGTGGCGGAGGCGGGGGTGACGGTGACGGTGGTGCCTTTTATGATTGTTCCGCTACTTGAGCCTACGGAGACTGATGAAGAGATGTAAGGGCTCGTAAGGCTTGTGGAGGCGCCGATGGTTTTTGATGTCCCTAGAACTGCGGTTCCGCCGCTCGAGCTGACTGAGATGCTTGGGCTTATAGAGGAACTTGTTGGAGTGGTAGAAGCTAAAGTGACGGTAGTCCCAAGGATGGATGTTCCGCCACCCGAAGCAATCGTTAGACTGGGGCTGGCGCTGAGAGTTGTCCCGCCGCTGGTTCCTGCAGATGCGCTGACGCTGACTGAAAGACTCGTCGGGCTGGCAGTAGCAGACGAACCGCTGATAGTTGTTCCGGGGATTGTAGTACCTCCACTCGAGCCCACGGACGCGCTGGCGCTGAGCGCAGAGAGGGTTGTTCCGCTGCTGGAACCTACAGATGCGCTGGCGCAAGCGAGGCCAAATAGACAAACAGAACCACTTGGTGAAGTCGTCGCTGGGGAGGTGATAGCCGCGGCTGAAGAGCCTGAAGATCCCGCAGAGCCTGTAGGCATCATCATTGATTGGCCTCCAGTTACAGGCTGACCAGATGTGCTGGGTGAAACAGTTGTGGTGATTGTTACCCATGTTGTAGAGACAGATGTTGGAATGACTTGCGTGGAGGTATACGACAGCATCGAGATAGTGGATTGTACGACCGAGGTGCTTCCGGAGATACTGCCAGAGACACTGGGAGTAACGCTTAAGACAGTAGCAGAAATGCTGGCTGAGATGCTGGGAGAGACGCTGGCCGATATGCTACCTGAAATGCTACTAGAGACACTGGGGGAGATACTTGAGATACTAGCCGATATGCTGGCTGAAACGCTACCAGAGATACTGGGGGAGATACTTGAGATACTAGCCGGAATACTGGCAGACACACTAGGAGAGGCGCTCCCTGATATGCTAGCTGAGATACTTGGCGACAGGCTTGAACCACTACCAGAGACGCTGGCCGAAACGCTGATCGAAGCAGTATCCGAGATACTGCTGGAGATACTGGGCGACACACTTGAGACGCTGGGCAAAACACTGGCCGATGCGCTGGGAGAGACACTCGCCGATATACTGGGAGAAAAGCCTGCTGATATGCTGCCTAAGATACTCGGCGACTGGCTTGACAGACTACCAGAGGCGCTGGCCGAAACGCTAATTGAAGCAGTCCCTGGGATACTGCCGGAGACACTGGGCGACACACTGGCCGATGGGCTGGGAGAGACGCTCGCTGACATACTGGGAGAAACGCCTGCTGATATGCTGCCTGAGATACTCGGCGATTGGCTTGAGACACTACCAGAAACGCTGACCGAGGCACTGATCGACGGACTGACGCTTAACGTAGTGGTGGTACTAGAACAGAGTAGACCTGAACATGAAGCACTCGAGGCGGAAGATCCAACAGCACTTCCGACACTGCCTGCACCGGACCCGCTTGCACTACCAAGACTTGACGTGACTGACCCTGAATTCGTAGATAGTTGTGCAGTCGACGATCCAGCCAACGATATCGACGCACTGACGCAGAGCGGGCCGGTACATGAAGTAGTAGGGGTTGGAGATCCCGTGGCGCTCGCAGCCATGCCTGTGCTGGATAGACTTGGAGACGCAGCACTAAGGATAGAAGAAGTAGCACCAGATGTCGAGGGAACAGTACCCGATGTAACAGAACCAGGGGCGGCCGAAGTCGTCATAGTCGAAGATCCACCTACTGGGATCGATGCACTGACGCAAAGAAGACCAGTACATGAAGTGGTAGAGGATTGAGATGATATTGGTCCGCCGCTGGCTTGGCTCGTGGACGATGCACTAGACCCTGGAAGAACTGAGATCGTAGTGCTTGACAAGAATGACGTTGAGATGCTTGGACTGCCCGAGGCAGGACTAGTACTTAGAGAAGGCGTGATACTCGATGTTAGGATAATCGAGCTTCCGCTAAGTGATACGCTGGTGCTTGCGGAGATGGATGGGGATATCGAAGAAGGTAATGTAGATGACGTAGATGACACCATTGCCACCGACGAGTCGCCAGTTGCACTGCTCAACGTTGATGATGGGGATCCAATGCCGAGAGAGAACATGCTTGGTGTGGAAATTACTGACGTTCCACTTAATGAAACATATGGGCTCGAGGTCGAGGGAGTTCCACTAGTAGATATGCTAAGACTCGAAAGGGATCCCATTTCGGAAATAGAGACACTTGGCGCTGAGATCACTGTTGGACCGCTGATTGAAACACCTGGACTGCTTGACACTGATGCAATGATGGAAGATACGACACCAGATGATGGAATTGTTGACGTGCCACTGTCTAGAACGCTTGAGCTGCCCGATCCAATGACAGATGTCACGATGCCAGAAGTTGAGGTCCCTGTGGTTCCATCAATGGCACTATTGACGCTCCCGGTCAAAGACCCTAGACCAAAAGTGGACGTCGCGGGTGTGGAGACCACTAGTGTTCCACTGACCGAGATCGTTGAACTCCCAGAGATAGTCGCAGTACTTGGTGCTGACACGCTCGACGTTGGTATAATGGAGGTGCCACTGGCTAAGACACTTGTGTTTCCAGTGATACCTGAAGTTGAACTACTAGGTGTCGAAATCACTGACGTTCCGCTGATAGACACGCTTAGGCCGCCAGAGAGAGTACTGGTCTTGCCGGAAGCTGAGATGGCCGATGTTACGGATATTGACGTCCCACTGATGGAGATTGATGGTGAGGAAGGCGGCGAGACGCTTGGGGTCCCGGACATTGAAGTATCGGGAGAAGACGACACCTGATGTCAACGAGGTCATTGGAAGGCCTGAGCTCTGAGTAGACAGGATAGTCGAAAAGCCTCCGGCTGGGGTAGAGATTGATGAAGAAAGCAATGAACTGGATACCGTAGATGGCAGTGTCTGGGAGTTGCTAGTAGTCGATGTTGAGGGGAGAGCATCCGTAACGGTAGATATCGGAGATATTGTTAAGGATACCGTAGAAGATACAGACGGGGATAAAGATATGGTGAGGAAAGTGGAGCCTGGGGGAGATCCACCTGAGGTGCTACTCGTGCCGGAAGAAGACGTGTCTGAGGTACTTCTGCTTACCGATTGCGACATGGTTAGCGACGAAGCGGAGGAGCTCCCGGTAACAGATACAGATACCGAAGGTGACAAAGTAGTAGCACTTGGAGTAACGGAAGAAGATACTGAGGCTGAAATGGCAGTGGAGCTAGGGCTCGCAGACGCGGAAACAGTTACCGACAGCCCCGTGGCGCTTGTAGTCGGGGACACAGCGACCGATGTTGAAAGGGTAGTGGAGCTTGTACTGGCTGATCCTGAAGCCGATATAGCCAACGAGGTAGGAGATGACATTTGCGTAGTCCCACTGCTGCCGGCTGGGATTGAGGAGCTTTGGGAAACGCTCGTAGACCCTGTTGATGATCCTAATTGAGACAACATGGAACTCGTAGACCCAGGAGCAGACGTGGAAAACGGGGTCGTAATTGACGATGTTTGGTATGAGTTGCTGAAACCTTGGATGGACGTTTGCGATCCGATCTGGGAGCTGCTTAAGAATCCGGTTGATGGCCCTAACTGAGAAGATATCCCTTAAACCGTCATTAAAGCTGCCATCCCAGGTATACGGCCACCTTACCTGTTAGGGAGATGACTAACCAGGCCAATGGGGACCTGGAGATTAATATTTAGATTTCCTAGTGCGGAGTAGAGGAACTGTGCAGTAGACAAATATTTTGGTGGGGTGCTTAAATAGGCTTAGCTTCGTTAATCCTGGGATGGCAGCTTTAATGACGGTTTAAGGGATAGAACTAATAAACATCGAAGCTGACAGGAAGGACGTAGCCCCCACAGAAGCAGACGATGTACTTGATGTACTTTGTATTGAACCGCTGGCACTTTGGATGAACGTTTGAGAACCGCTTTGAGAGCTGCTAGAGGACGCGGTCGATAATCCTGACAGGTAAGAAACCGAGTTTGTAGATCCTGCTGAAGAACTCGAAGGAATGGCCGAGGCGGAGACTTCACTATACGAAGTCTGCAGCGTGCTTGCGCTTCCAGTGGCGGAGATTGACGCAGAGCTCGACGATAGCGATGAAGATGGCGAAAGCGAAAAAGACGAACCCGCACCTGTCGAAACGACCGAAGGACTGGTCGAGCTAACAGGCGAAACAAAGTTATACACGCCAAGTCTATCACTCCGACCGCACGCTTCGGTAGCATTCCCGGCGCATGGCGTGGTACACTGGTCCGGGTCACTGGAAGTGACAGGAACGCTATCAGAGGGTAGCCCATCCATGCAAAAGCCTATAGTCGGTAAGAGATTAGCAATAGGTTTTGCAGGACGGGGGAGTTTCGTGGTTTCTACTTACAAAGATTACCAGCTTTCACCCCCATGATACCGTGAGTGCCACAATCAGCAGCACACTCTTCCACGGTTCCAGTGGTAATTGCTCCCGCGCTGTATTGGAAGGTATAGCAGTCGACATACCGGTAGTTGCCCGCGACTTGAACGGTCGCTGGGTAGAAGATGGAGCTAGGCTCGGAGATGAAGACGTGGACGAGGCTGTAGGAGTGGAAGAAGATATCGTCGATGAGATGGAGCTAGTAGTTCCAGGTGTCGAACTACCAGCATTTGACGTAGATGATTGAGGCGTACCGGGGAAGCTCCCAGCAGTCACACTGGTGCTAGATGATGAACCGAAAGTGCTGCTGCTTATCCCACTGCCACTCGCTGTACTGGTTATGCTGCTGCTCGTTCCACTGAGGCTGGATGATGTGCCAGAGGTGGCGTCACTGAGACTAGAGAATGTCGAGAAACCCGAAGCCAGTACAGAAGCAGACGATGACGTCGGATAAACGGTGATATAGACGGTAACATTACCACAGTCTTCTACAAGCTCATTAGTCCAAACTCAAAAAATCTAGCACCATCTCAGGGGCTACCTACCGCAAAGCAACAGAGCTGGAAGGAGAGGATGCCGATGAGCTCCCGCTAAGTACACTGGTGAAAAACTGGGCGTTGACTAAACCTGCAAAAGCAATGAGTAGTAATGAGAGGAATGCCATATTGTCAACGACGACGAGACGGGAATGGGTGAAAGAGTGAGGGCAAACATATGGGCGTCAGGGTCAACTGAGGTTGCCTCCATTTATTCAGAAGGGAAGCAAATTGGACTAGAAGATATTGGAATGAGTAGCAGTGGTTGAAGCCAATGGAGAGCAATGGAGGTCATAACAAAAAGGTACATGTGAAGCAGCGATTATTGTCAAAGCTTGCAGTGGATCTTTGATTGGTCGAACAAAGGCATTTCTGGAACGTGAAGAGCAGTAGAGGCCATACGAAACGGGGTTTATCATCAGCAGTAGTTGTTGTATAAAGCTAGCGGTGAGTCTGTGATTGGTCCGATCGAGGTATATCTGGAACATAAACAACCGGATATTATGTTGTACTGTTATCCGACCTCATACTGCTCGGTATAGCAGTAAAACATAAGGTAGCCTTCCTTACAAACCAATTAGGTTGTATGACATGCAAGCCCTTCCCACTGCAGCCCATTGCACTGAGTAGGCCTATGGCATTGAGTATTTAATCGCCATAAACTGGGAAGTCAGTCTCAAGATCCTTTCAAGAAAGTTCAGAAACTTCTCTACTTCGCTATCGAGATAGGAATATTCATGGAATGTGGCAGACGCTCACCAGTGTAATAATGGAACGCTAGGGGAACGCCAATAAGACATAGAGCCGTGAAATCTAAACTCTCATCTTGTAGAGAAGAAGGACTGGCCTGTATTCAATTCAGTCAACCCATGTAGATACTGTATCTATCCATACTCACTACATTGAAGCCTATTGCACTGACTGGGCCTACTAGTCGTATGTTGACCGTCCCTTGCTTTCAGCTGCAAGTTTCTTCCAAAACATCCTCCTACTTCGCTGACGAATCTGATAAGAATCTTCACGGAATGTGGCACGCTGTCGCCAGTGTACCGGGACGCTAGTGGAACGCTAGTGAGACATGGAGCCGTGAAGAAAACGAATTGCTGGGAATTGTGTGAAGATGCTATAATAGGCGACCCATGCGTGGAGTGTGCGATAATGACGGGATATGGTTTGATTATCCCCTTACTTGGTTCATAACACAAGCAGCGTACCATAAATACGAAACGTTGGGTATTAGAACAAAGATACGTTGGAAAATGAACAGGGAAAATACATCCACGGAATACAAATTCACCAGTGGATCACTTCATTGTTGTTGGGAACCTCGAGCACGAGATAGGCGGGCGACTGAGGAGAGATAAGTACGTGAAGTTTAACTGGGAGCGACCCATGAGAACATACGTTTAAGAACCCCATTTAGGCGTCTCACGCGCTTGTTCTTCGATGCGGCACTGTTGTGGGTTGTACTATTCACAGTAACGTCACCATCTTCGTCACTCGAGCTCTCACTTTCGCTTTCACTGGAAGAGCTCAGGTTATCGTCTGCAACCGAAGTCGTCGTTGCTTGAGGCTCAGCAGGTCTCATGCCAAAGCCCCGAGGCTTTGCCTCAATCTTGGGCGTCTCCATAACCACTGCTAAACTTGGGTAGCGCTGGTTTGATGGACGAAGAACGTTTCCAGTAAGGCCATTGGAGCCATGTACGGTTTTCGGCGCAGCACTGGAAGCTTCCTTAGATGACTCTCGCTTTGGCTTGTTGGACGCTTTTCCCCTCTGACGGACGGAATGATCCAAGTCCCTCGAGTTCATGGCAGAACTGGAAGATTTCCCTTGGACGTCAGTGAGGTCAGGAGTTTTTGACAGCTTGTCTGGATTCGGAGTGATCAAAGACTGACGACATTCACGTTGTAGTTGTTGACTAGCGTCGTGCGCAAGGCGTCGGGAATCATCATTTCTAAACCTTTTAAACTCCTTACTTCCAACAGAGGACGTCCGTGAAGAATGTGAGGCTACTTCAGAGCTAGGATTCTGTACCGAGGCTGCATCTTCCATCTCGATATGCTCACTGCCAGCCCTTTTTGTATTTAGGGATTTCACTTCATCTTTCTTTGACTTCACCGGAGGCAACGTGTCAAGCTTATCGTCGGAATCGGATCCAGAGCCGGACTCCGTACCAGATCCGGAATCTGACTCAGAACCAGAGTCGAACACGGATCCGGATTCTGATTCAGATCCGGAACTCTCAAATTTCAGTCCAGACATATATTGAGCTGGCGAACGCGAACGCGACTTTCTGATTGGCACCACCACCATGACTTTAGGGACAAATTCACGGGATGGAATTTCTAGGTCTTGTATATTTGACTCCCAGGTCTTATCAGCTGGTGTAGCAGACTTTGGGAAAGCCTTCGCTCTGGCGGCAGGCTCAACTTCGGCTTTTGTCGGCTTCTTCTTGAAACTCGGACCAGCTTTAGCATTGCGTGGCCTATCTCCTTCATTTTCGGAAACACTCAAGATGGATATCTCGGAGTCGGAGGAGGTGATGATACCTTCTGGTATTGCTGGACCTGGGAGTTTGAGAGGAGGGTCAATCACACGTCCCTTCATCTTCTTATCGCGCTTAATGTTGAGCTTAGTTTGCACCTTTTCCTTGGGGGTGGACTTCTTCCGTATGTCTTTCAACTGTTTTGATGTATCCTTAGAGACTGACCCGGATGACTCAGAGGCAGAAGACGCCCGTGACTTGGCACTCTCTTTAGTCGCCTCAGTCAGACATTGTGTGTTCCTAGCTCCGTTCAACTTCAATGCCGCTGCCGTGCTTGGAGAACTGTCAAGCTTTGCAAGATCTGACGGCTCGTCTATGAAAGAAACAGACCTCTTAGAGACTACTGAATTCTGTCGTAGAGCGCTTCGCAATGATGATGGCTGAGCGCTTAACCTGACAGTTACCGAGGAATTACTCGAGCCAAACAATTTATGGGTGGAACTAGGTACAGCTGGTGTCATAGATGTTCGCACTCGGTCCGGATCGCTACGTATACTTGAAGGAGTAGAAGATTTCCGTCGCCTAGCATCCGAAGATTCACCAAGTTTTGGTGTCTTGTCTGGCTTCACTTCTAATGATTGCGGTGTGGCTTTCCGTTTAGCTCCTATTGACACTTCGGGTGATAGATCGGCGCCCTTTGCGTTAACTTTCACGGGTGATTCAAGATCTACTTGAGCTTTCTTGTTTTCACAAGCTTTTGCGCTGTCTGCTTGCTTTAGTTGGTTGAGTCCTGTATCATTGGCAAGTTTTGCGTTGCTAGCTCTTTTCTGAGCAGCCAATTCCCTTCGCCAGGCTTTATTCATCACAGCTTGTACCTGCTTTTCCTTTGCTGCTACTTCGCCTCTTCGAACCTTTTCCTCCTTTGCCTCCTTTGTCTTTCGCTCTTGCACTAGCTTCTCTGCTAGATCCTTCTCTGCTCTTTCCTTTTGGTCTGCCAACCTTTTGCGATTCTCTTCGTCCTCATCCGCCCTTTTCTCCCGAGCGAGCTTCGCCTTGGCTTTTTTATCCTCCACCATTTTATTCTCAGCAGTCTGTTCTGATGCTAACTTCGCCTCTCTGGCTCGTTCCATTACCAAGTCTACTTTTTTGGCGGTTAGCTCTTGTGCTGCTTTCTGTTCGTTAACCCTCTCTTCTTCGGCTTTCCTCTCGGTCTCTGTTTCAACCCGGGTACTTTCCCTTCGAATTACCTCAGTGGAGGGATCTCTCTCGACGGTCTTAGCCTCTTGCTGCTTAGCCACATATTGCACCGCTCCGCCTGCTGGCCTATCTTTCACTTGAGTTTCCCACGGCAGCAGTTCATCTACTACTTGTACTACTCCCCAGATAGGCGCTTTGCGAACTGCTTTGGGTAAGACTTGTTGTTCAAAGAATGGCTTAATGATCCTTGGCACTTCAGCCTGTAGCTGTGTTTCCGCACCAGACCCTGGGTCGTTGGGGTTGTTCCCATCCGAGGTAGGTAATACAGCGGCATTCGACTTTGGCTTGGATAACCGGGGTACAACAAAAGATGTGTCGCCAAGATCCTGTTCTTTGCCAACGAAAGGTAATAAGAAGGGAGATGCTCCCGACAAAAAAGGGTCAGAACAAGGTCTTTGAGCACTACGTATGTGGTGTATTTCTTGTGAGCTTTCCACATCTGTATCAATAGGGTCGAAGATATCCAAGGACTGCGCTCTCACGCCATCGGCAACGCAATGCGTCTTAGCTCGAGGTGTTCGTGAAAGTGGAAGTTTTGGTTTGGCAAACAGACCAGGCCTTTCATTGGCAAGCTGTAAAGTAGTAGCATATCAGTACTAAATTTTTCGAAAGCTGCACGGATGAGCGAAAAGCAAAAGGGTAGACATGTTCCCATGGTTGATCAGTAAGCTACACAAGCGGATAGAGATAAAAGACTCCGTAGTGTCGTGATGTAGGAATAACCAACAAGTAGGAAGCGATCGAACGAAATTTCAATGACAGTCAATAAGGGTGAGCAACCATACTCACTTTATCAGATACAGCCAATACGGTAGCGGATGAATGAGGCCCAGACTCTACTGGTTCAGCCTCCAAGGCTCGTTGGTCTTTCAATTGAAGCAACAATGCCGGAGTCGCTATTTCCCCATTGTTTGTAGATATTTTCGAACCAGATTCTCTTTCCGTGATCGCAGCTATATCGTCAAGAGGAAAATCAAGGGCTGAAGTTAATTCTGGCGACTCTGATTTCGTGTTGCGGAGGTCGAAGTCATCGGCTTTGCAGGAACTCTCGTTATAGAATGATGCGGGCCTACTGGGCGGTGAGTCTGGGATAGAGAACGGTTGATACTTGGTTGTCGCAGGCTTGTGAGGACTGTGGACGGTCAGCGAGGTGGGGGTACCATACGGATTGGTTTCTAGAGGAAACTGTCAGTAATGCAGAGAGTGATCACACAATGGACACGATAGCTGTCACATACGCTTGTTTCTTGGCGATCTCTGAGAGTCGTCCACTTGATGCACCGGAGAACCGCGTCGCGCGGAAGATTGCGATGAGATGTACAAACCCTCCTCGAAATTCTCACAAGAGCGAATCGGTCGGTCAGACTCGAATTCATCAAACGGCCTTGTCTGCATCTTCTGCCTCTTGCTTGATCTCTCACTGCTATCAAATGGCTCAGAACCCCAAACGCCATCATAGCCCGCATCGCGCAGGCTACTGCGTGGCCCATGCAGAGATTGACCAAGAGAGCGCTTTCGAGGTCTGGCGGATGAGTCTGGCAGGATTGAGTCATAACGCTGCGGGTTGCGCAGCTCGTTAGGGTCTGGTGGTGATTGGACGACCTTGACAGTCCGGTCGGAAATATTGCCTCTTTCCTTGAAGACATGGCCCACGGTTAAGGTATATTCCTTTTCGTCGGATGCGTCGAGTACATCGCCCCAATAGTCTGTAAGACATTTGATGTGAAGTGTGCTGACATTGAACGAAGTATCAGCTCAATGCTCTCGAAATCCCCTTGCAAAAGAGAACAGGAACGCGCTCACCGTCTATGAATGTTCATGAACCGATTCTTTATCCTTTCGGCGAGCTCATTGATAGTAACCTCTTGTGCGCAGGGTTCAAGATACGGTCTAGTCGCATCCTGATGCGATTTCGCTTCATCTCTCAGTAACTCGGTAGGATTAGACCAAGGCAGAACCTCGACTCTAACACGTATGCGTTCCATTGTTGGCGCGCGTTCGGAGCATGATACGGTGATCCAGAGTATAAGATCCTCAACGAGTTAAAGCTTCCATGGATAAGGAGCAACAGGCTTGGTGAGTTCCAGCGCGTTTGCTTCGTGAAATTGAAGTGAAGGTTGCAGGGTTCTTGTCGATAGCGCCAGCGGCCCGAGATAGCCGAGACTAGCGTCGCGTGGTTTCAACTACCAATCGTGGGGGGTCATAGCTTGATCCATTGTGAAAACACTTCTTCGTTACATCCAAGGTACATGAAGGAGAAGAACTTCTTGCAGAGACTCTATCGAGATTAAATGTGAGTTTGATTCTTGACTATTGGCTTCGAGGATCACAAGAATAATCCCCAGGTTCAACCATGGCCACCACAGACGCCATCAATCATGAAAAACGGAAACCTATGCCCTCAGCTATCGATGTATGAGAAAAAGGGTTGCCACAAATCTATTCCCTGGTTGTTCAGGAAACCCTCACACATGCTTGTCGCCTTGACTCAAGCATACAATCATCCAATAGGACCGCCGTCTGGTTGATTCAGAGAAAGCTGCTCCTTACTCGTCCAACGATGACAATCTCCAACAACCTTGCTTCGATGGCAATATCCATCTCGATCCAGAACATGATACTTGCACTTGTTGGAAATAGAGATGAGCCCATTCCCACAGCCATGATTGCCGACATACTTGAGGGCTTCAGACAAATCGCGACAAAACTCTAGCGGGAATCCAATGAAGAACTTTGCAGGATTTTTATCCAATTTCGTGACTGCAGCTGCGTAAGCCGTTGCGTTTCTGATCCACTGCCGCAGTCTTGAGATATCGCAAGTGTTTTCGTAAATGTAGGGCGCGAGATGGACCGGTACTTCTATGGGAGCTTCGGGTTTCTTAATCAGTAGGTCCATGACGGGGTTTAGAAGTTCGCGGATAAGACGGCACTCTCCAAAGATGTAAAGACCGACCAGAATTTCCCAGCTGAGTGTTTTCCATGTGTGATTGCAGCTGTCCTCCACGAGCTGAAACCCCCCCGTATAAAGCCAAGTTCGAAAGACTTGAAAGACTTCGACATTGTCTTCGGGCATCTCGATTACGCGCTTTCGGGCCTCTTTGAAGTTGCCCTCGAGGGCCGCTTTGAAGTATGGTGAATTTTTGCAGAGAGTTTCCTTGTGCATGGTGAACGTTTCCTTTTTCGGACCGACTTTGACTATGACGATCGTTTCGTGGGGCCTATTACAGATGTCAGTAAATGTATATGGAAGTAGTCGAGCTTCTTTTTGAGCTCGATGACTTACCGTGCGAATGGCCCTGCCAGCTTCATCCTAGCACGCGTGCACGGGGCCATCTTGGTTCTGTAAGTTTGATAGTGGGAATCGATAGCATATGTTGGGTGAAAGCAGAGAAAACTTGCATTCGGTTGGTCGTAGTCAGTTGGATATTCCTTCACTCGACTAACAATGAGCTTGTCTTTGACGCGTATTCGTGGGTTATTGTGGCTAAAGTCCCATCACTTCCTTTGCCTTCTTCACCTCCTACCTTCTCCACCTCCTACCTTCCACACCACTGATGTAGAAGGCATTGGCACAGTCGGTTTTGAAGCGATCAACAATCCAAATACGGTCAACGAAACCAGATACGAAAGACCCACATATGAGCAGGAAAACTAACGCTTTCCGGCTTTTCGGACCGTGTGGCTTCCTGCCTTTCAGAAGAGCGGACTGAAAGAGAGACACTAGTGTTATATCGTAGGGTGAAATTGCAGAGCATCACCAGGCCTGTGTCTGTCGAAGCATAGTCCGATACACTTGTCCTGTCTCCATGCATTCAGCGGACGTTAATGGAGCTCATCGACATCCGTGACTATTCCTTTTGGTCGCCGCAGAGTTTTCCCCCTATCTTTGAGGCAGGTCTTTCGAAGATTCTCGAATTCGATGACTTCGTATATCCTATGGCAAACAGCCTCGCAAGAGAGACGAGGCGTATGTCCTGTAGGGCGGCACCGCTGAGCATCACCACTGTGCCCGTGTTGCTGGAAAGGCGTGCGTGCAGACTTTCCATATCCTTCCAGCCTCCCACAGGATCTGTCTGCACCTATCGCATCTGTGTCCATTGACTCCCAATCGCCCCAAAACAGTCAACCCCCTCTTTGTTTTGCTGTCTTAGGAGAAAGATCGATATGACAACCTTATTTGTGGGTTGGAACCCCATTCAATGGAGAACACCACCCAACAATTGATGTGACTCCCAATATTTTGGGGTCCTCATCCACCGACGAGGCTTTCATTCATGGATTGAACAATATAATGATGAAGTATCTGTCATAAATTGAACCTTTGTCTTCTCGCCAAGAGTCAAATTCTGCCTCTCATCTTTCTGGTCTCGGAATCTTTTCCTACATACCCAATTGACTATCACATTTCCTAGTCATGCCCACGTCTAGGGTCTTCCCATCGCCATTTCTGTTCAAGCTGAGGGGATCCTGCATGCTGGACCAACCTCCTTCATCCTAGCAACCATCGATCTTGGCATAGCGAAGTCGGCCTCTACCGAAAAGATCAATCTACACTACGCCGCTGCTCAGAAGAATACTGCTGAAACGACGTCTGCTCACTGCGCATGTAAGGATAAAAGGACTCGACGTGTTTGCTTCAAAGCAGTCATGACCAAGAATGCAAGAATCGAAACAATCTATCCAACAGTTCTCGCACCTCGTCCATAAAAGATCAGCACTCACCAAGGTCATCAACAGCAATCCCCAAGACCCATAAAAGAGATCAGCAAGCGTCTACGACATGGGTAGAGTAGTGGAGCGAGTTATAGGTAGGCAAGGTAGTTAATTAGTCATACTAGAAAATGTGAACTGCTTCAACCTCAGAAAGTCATTTGATCCATCTCTCACCCACAAACCCAACACCCTCACTCATCCCTCAACAAAGCATTAGCAAGACATCCATCATTCCCCAGCACCATACCCCATCCCATCCCATCCCACCCAAACCTCCCCTCCCTCTTCCCCCTTCCCCCTTCCCTCACCCCCCAACCCACCACCCACCGCTCCCCCATCACGCAAAAACATATTTCCCCCACCCGCACGGCTAAATTACCTATCCATCATGCACAATCAAGACTCCCTTACTCACTAACGGATTCCCCCAGTTTCCCATGGACTCAAACATTCGCCGAAGCAAAGCGGCATACACAATCCACCCTCCAAGGCAGATTACTAGCATTCATTCCACAAAAAAACGCGACGTCCGGGAGTTTGGAAAACCCCCCCTCCAGTGCGGACAAGGAAGCAGTATAGATAAGGTAGGTAAGGTAGATTAATGAAGTCGTGATTTGAGAGGGGGTGCTAGTGGGGGGGGACTTGGAGTAGGGGCGCGGGCTAAGGTAGGGGAGAGGGAAAGTGTGTGTGGTGGAAGCTACCTATTAACGGATCGTTGGTTAGGTACCTTAGGTAGATAGGGCGGTGGTGTTGTTCAGCACGTGGGTACTCGTACTAAGGTGCTACTGTAGGTAGTTTAGGTAGTGCGACGCCCAGAACGCGTTGGGATAGACGGTGGTTACTTTAATACCTTAGGTAGTCCACTAGGTATCTTAGTGAGGCAAAGTGTGGTCTGGTGGGGGAGCTACAGTACCTTGATTGGGTGTGGGGGAAGGATTGCGGGGGGGGGGGGTTTGTCATTTTTCCAAGAGGAAAGTTCGGAGGTGATGGAGCACAAAAAAGTGAGAAATAAAAGCGTGCGTTTGCAGAATAATCCCTTGTCATTTGTAGCAATGTGGTGTTTTAGGTATATCTCTGGGTATCGCAGTCGCGGGATTTCCAGGTCCATCCAACCCACCGACCAACCCACCGCCCGCCCCTCCCTGTTTTCTATCCAATGGATGGAAAAGAAAAGAAAAACACCTTGCTGAAAACATCTAGAATTGCGAGACCGTGATACCCATGCCAGATCCGACAGATCTCCTAGCTAAGGGGCTACAGCTAACCGTGCTTGAAGGTCTGCTTCTCCTCCAGCGCGCCATCATCGTGGTGCGTCTGCATCGCGTCGACATCCAGGGACATATGCCTGCTGCCGCGTCTGGGGAGCCCAGTCTCCGGATCCACGACCGAGTGGCCGCGCCCAGCCGCCTGCACAAGATCCGGGTTCTGCTCCTTGAGGATGCGGAAGTTCTTCTCGGCCTCCCAGTTCCAGGGGCTGTCGGCCGCGAACAGCAGGTCCATTTCCTCGAGGGTGCGCTGGCTGGACTCTGGGTAGAGGGCCCAGACCATGGGGATGGTGATGACGTTGGCGGCGGCGAAGATGTAGTAAGTTTTTTCGTTGAGGGCCTTGAACATGACGGGCAAGAGGAGGGTGAGCCAGCCGTTTCCGACGGACCAGCCGACCACACCCCAGGCGTTGCCTTTGGCGCGGACTTGGAGGGGGAAGATCTCGGCGGGGTAGAGCCAGGGGACGGTGAGCCAGGTGGCGCCGAAGGTGGCGGTGAAGAGGAAGATCATGGCGACGGCGCCGGAGCTGTAGCCTCTGGCGGCGGCGGAGCCCAAAGGTTGGTTTTGACCCGCGCGGGAGAGACCACCGGCGAGGAACATGGAGATGCCCTGGACGACGGAGCCCCAGTAGAGGGTCCAGCGACGGCCGATTTTGTCGAGGGTGAAGACGCAGATGAGGGTGGCGAGCATGTAGGTGATGGTGTTGAGACCGGAGATCCACTGGACTTGACTGTTGCTGATACCGGCTGTGCGGAAGATGGTGGGAGCGTAGATGGTGACACCGGCGATACCAATCCATTCCTGCATGATCTGGAGCCAGATGACAAGCTGGACACGGCGACCGGTGTGAAGTTTGCCGGAGCCGATACCGAAGAACATGGCGAAATAGGATTGTGTCTTGGTGGTCTTGCGTTCGAGCTCGGCAATGTTGCGGATGTCCTGGAACTCGGCTTCGGCCTTGCCCATGTCTTCGCCGGATTCGCCACGGAGGCGACCTAGGATGTAGCGTGCCTCTTCCTCGCGACCGACCTTTGTGAGCCAACGGGGAGACTCGGGGAAGAGCCACACAATGGCGAAAAGGAAGAGAAGTGGAATAATCTGGAAAGCAATTGGGAATCGCCAGACAAAAGACCCGTTGCCTCCGGTGTAGAATGAACATCCGCTGTTTCACAGCTTAGCTACCCGATCAACCGAAGGGTTTCCCGCATAACTTACTATTCAAGCCAATAGGCGACCACGACACCGAAAATGTTCAAGGTAAATTCAATGGCGACGAATTGTCCACGGGACTTGTGTTCCGCAGTCTCAGTAGCCCAGACAGGAACAATAGCGTTCAGGATACCAGTACCCCAGCCGTTGATGAGGCGAGCGAAGATCATCCAGGTGGAGTTCTGAGCAGAGCATTGAAGAGTAGCACCGAGGACAGCCCAACCCGCACCAAGCCCGATGGTCTTTATGCGGCCATATTTGTCACCGAACCAACCACCAACGAGACAGCCGACCAAGGTACCGACGTAGTAGATAGAGACCTACCATTTGTTAGGATGTCCTGGCATATCTCCAGGCTTTGGAAATACTTACAATTCCTCCTTGAAGGAGAGTGTTATCAATGACGGGCGCTTTCTCTGGAGCGGGCCCCACATGGCCGAATTTCATGGTCTTCTCATAGTAATTGGGTGCACCGTTGACACCACCCATCATACCCTGATCATAACCGAAGAAGAAGATGGACAAGCCGGCAACACAGTTGATAGCAATGAGCAGACCACGCTTCTCAAGCTTGTGCACTACGTTGTATTTTGAGATGGTATCCATGGTGGCGATGATCGGGATGAGACTGATCGGTGCCAAGCGGACAGGATAAGGGAAGGGAAAGACCCTTGACTCTGAACGAGTACCACGGGGGGAAGGAGGTGGAGTAGTAAGGAGACAAGTGTTTGGATGAATGGAAAGGGTAATGGGGAGATGGGAGATGGGAGATGGGAGGGGACTCTTATATTCCCATTTCCATGCCCTCGACCAGCGTTGGCTAGCAGAGGAGCGAAAGCCATATGGGGTAATGTGGAGACGAGGGTGAAGCAGAGTATCACACGTTCCGGGAGATGGGGTGAATCATTGCAGGGGGTGCATGACAGTCCAGACAGCTATTGGCGGTGTAAGAGATTGGAAAGCAATCCGAAGCAAGATCCTACTCATGAGCGGCGCGCTACATGGAAAGCTCGCAAGTCGCATGAGTAGGATCTTTGTTCCTTGTTCACTTTGGAAGTTGTCTGCCACTTCTGCCATCGTAGTCCTGAAGCATGCTGGCTGCGTGTTTGCCTAATCGCGGATACCCATGTCGCATAGCTGCATATGTCCCAGCCTATCCCACACATGATCAGTTCGAACTCCAGACCTGTCCAGCAACTTGGGCTGCACTTCTCATAGGCTATGGGTTGCAGCGTTAGTTCGAAGCGCAGAGAGGATTGCATATTTGTCACCCTATAAGCCTCCCATCGTCATTCGTCGGTAGGATCAGCCTAATGCACCAGAACCCCCTGTCTCTCTCTGGACTCGAGACACGAGGCCCTTACCCCACCATCGGGGGTCGAAAGAGGCAATGTTCGAGAAAGACGCTAGAAACACGGTAGAACAACGCTAGAAGGGGGTTCTTAGCTCGTCGATCGCCAGACTCCGCATTCTGTGCTCTTCCTCAACCTTCTAGCGCCCTTCGCTCCCCTCTTAGCCAGTCATCGCACACCCACCAACTTCCAGGCCGTCCAAACGCCCACAACACCAAACAACGACTAATGTTAAGCCAGAAGGTATCGTGCCATACAAGGCCTGCGAACCTACGCCTTCCCAGCCTTCGACGGTTCCACTCCTAGCCTTCTCGAAGGCCTCTAGAAGCCTTCGACATCATGACGATCATCTCTAAAGACAAAGCTTACCACCACGACCGATCAAGACATCATGCGAGCCATGGAAACCTCAGGCGAGACAGGCTACTATTGATGGAATGGTGAGCGGGTCATGCGATCTTATTAGTACCCTGGCATTCTGGTAAAATTCCAGGACAAAGTTGTCTATTATCCAAACCCTAACGGACCTAACGGGGCCCCCCACGCATTTGATACCAATAACAAATCATCAACTCTACTCCCGGCCTCTCAGGGGAATTAATCCCGTCATCCCAATTATCCCAATTATCATTGTCGTCGCAGCATGCAAATTTAAAGTAAAGTAGCGTTGAAGTTGGTGTGAAAAGTGAAAAGAGCATCAGTTCCACTTCGGGCAGGCTTTTATGCTTTTTCGGTTGGGTTTCTGCTGCTCACGTGTGCCATCCCCATTCCCCACGCGTCTCCCTTCACAAAGCGGCTGGGGCTATGCCTGCCTAGTCGTATCATCTTCCTCCAAGCAAGTTTCAACATCATCGCTCCACCCATGCCGGTGTCTGATTGCCCGTCGCCACAACTTGCTCTCTCGACTCTCTCGACTCTCTCGACTCTCTCTGTAGGTATTGGCATCATTAATCAGCACTTGGGTAGTGGTGGTCCAAACGACGTGTCTGCAAGCTTTCTCATTGGCTTGATTCCTACAAGGTCTCCGCTGCTTTGAGTGCCGCCGTGCTTCGATCGACTTGACCTGCATGCAATCCCACATATCGGGATGCTCGGTAGAGTTGCCCAGGCCCTTCTCCCCTGCTTCACAATCACGAACCTGGATTCCCAAATCAGCGTGGGGGGCATGGGGTTCGCCAAGCCCTGCCCCCGTTTCTGTGAAGCGTCCAAAGGATTTGGTATTTCGCACATCCATTACAATTAGGTCGCAGCTTCGTGTCGCCGCCATGAAACGACTTGACCATACTGGGTAGGCACAGGTTTCCGCGCACTTGGACACGTCGCTACCGGACGACGTCGAAGCTGCCTGGGGCTTCCCAGAACCACGCTGGTATGAATTTCTTGAGAAACCTTTGGCTCGTTTGTCTATAGGTGCTATCCATACTCAAGTCGGTTCGATGCACGAGCCATTCATGCGATACCACTTCGCTTGTCATCTTTCTGGACCTTGACCCAGATCCACTGCACTGGGTAGCTGCCGTCGCGAGCCCTTTACAACGGGCTATTGCAAACTGCTTGATGGGTGCGCAATCTGAGGATCGCGACACCAAGATCATTATGGATCAGCTCTGCCTTGACGCATGCCGTACAAGCTTCACCGACCTTGCATAGTGCTGTCCTGCATGCAGTGTATGACTCCAGCGACCAGTTTGCTGGTTAACACTCTGTGTGAGCAGCAAGAGGTATGTCAATTCGACTCCCACCGGGGCTCACACACGGATGATGCTTTGCTCAATCAGGATCACGGAATTGAAGTGGAGATTACGCATGCCAGAAGGGAATGCTTTAATATATCCTGCGAGAAATGAAAATTTACTGGCTATCACCCTTGGTCGCCCTGCAAGAAACGACGATTATCATGCTGCGGCCCTTGATGGTCGAGGGCATGAATGTTCAGTGTCTTCATCATCCACTTTGGCATTTACGACATTGATACCCTGCTAGGCTCTCGATAACAGGCTTCGGAAATACTTTCATCTTTACTTTGCCCTGAAGGCATCTTTCGTATGCGCAATCTCCTTTATCCAAATGGGCCGCGTTATTGCCGACACCCGACAGAACATACATGAGTAGTCTCGGCCAACTGTGATATTGCTGACCATTGTTTAGTCAAGGTGGCCAGCATTACCGCTGTGCTGAATCGTCCTCGGCTCACCCTGCTCATTCGCGTTCCTATTCCTCTTCTTTACTCTCCGACCATGTCGCAATCGACTCGCTCCCTTGTCATGTTGACCTTTCCAAAACGCAAAGAATGATATCAAGGACACCTCCATTGCTACAATGCGCAGGATTCCGAATACCCAGAATAAGCTCTTCTAAAGTCCTATTGTTATCGCTTTTCTCCTCCTCAAGGCTTCCATGCCCAGAACATCCTTCAAGCTCAATTCTAAGATAGCCGACGTTGGCCTTGCCATAAGCGTGTCCAACACCGTAGATTCGGCTCTCTTATGCTCCCCAGCACGCCGCTTTTGTGAGCTGCAAGTAATGCAACTTGGTAAACAAACCCGACAAGTCCCTCGATTTGCGAGCCCATCAAATACCGTTGTCTATGTTGAGCGAGCACACGAGTTTCCGACAAAGGCAAACGCGTTCCAGCGCAGTGTTACCAAGCCTTCGCTGGTATATCTCCTATGTTATCCATACGCTAAAATGCTACGAACACTCGTACCATAGGGATATTTTGGACGCGCGCATAGATGAAAAACGAATCTAGTCTCTCTGGCATCTTCAAGACCGAGTGGTGGCGTTTAGTAATGAAACGCTTCTTGACATTGATGAGTGTTGCACTGCCGAGTGTGTTTCAGCCGCCAAACGCTCAATGGTACGAGTGTTGACATTCCTCTTTTGACCCTTCTGCCGCGCCTTCTCTACCAAGTATTTCTAGGCCTATTTTTCGTCCAAGATAAACCCGACAGCTACAAGCGAGACGAGCGAGGGCTATCCTTATCGAACGCATGTTCAAGTTTGTTTTTCCAATCACTTCCGCGCGCAGTCATTTCTATGACTGTCTCTGCTTAAATAGCAAACTGTGGACCGGCCGAGCCTATTACTTATGGGTTCCACCACCGTAAGATCACCGACCGATTCATGATGTGGTTGGCACTGCAGACGCGCCGGCAAGATTATGGGCAAAGCCGTACGAAGAGTCCATCTGTCTACGCATTAGAAGCTCTTTCTTCAAAGTGGCAGACTGTCGGCCTTGAACACGTTCCCCAACAACTGCTCCCTCGTCAGACGTGTTCAACCTCATCGAACCAGCTTCTGTTCATTTGGGCTCTGGACTCGAACCACCTGTCTCTCCACTGCAATGCTACCAATATACTTCTTCCCTTAACTCAACAACTCGAGAGTCCGAATGTGGGTTAAGTTGCCACTACACCATCACAGGCCAGGTACACAAAGTGTGAAAAGCATTGCTACAAAAATTGGTAAAGAGGCTGCCCATTGTTCAGGGCCATGGCATCGACAACAGCTGTACAGCAGCCTACATGCTCTGATTTTCATATAAGCCATACTCCATCTACCAGACCACGACCCTTGGCTATCAGTATGATCTATATTGGTAGCGCCGTCCATCTCATGAGGGTAACAGTATTAACAGGTGTGGGAGGCGGTGGATTTGCTGACGCTGACAGCTTGTTCAATGACCTCGAAATTCGGCCCTTGAAATCAATCGTATCGTCCACCAGGAAAGTCGACTCAAGCAGACAGGACCAACTTTACGAGCCAAGTTCAGGGCCTTTCAAACTGACGAACCTGCAAATATTCCACATAACGAACCCCGACTCCACACCGCGTATCCAAGCTCTTTTTCATCCCAGTCTCAGTTCTCATCTCCGCTCCAAGACTAATTGCCTTGTTCCATTCCACTCGAACCAGTTGTTCGTACGAGCGGATTTGCTTTAAACGATCGGGAATATTCTGTATTGATCTCCCAGTGGTTGGATCACTGCGCTGAAGCCAGCGGTTGAAAATCCCGGCCACCAACACCCACCTCCTCCCAGTGGACTACAAAAGACTCAAACAAGCTAGATAGAATTATCTATCCACGGAAAACGCTCGTACAATCGAACATTTTCCACCAGTTCGAAACAATCATCCCAGAATTTCCGTGTTGATCTGCTGGTGTCCAGACTCAAATCCAGATAAGCCTCTGTCCTTAAACTCAGCCTCCAACACTACTAAACTCGAGTTTTTCTTTAGAGATCGCTCGCGAGATTAAACGGAACAAATCCGAAACATCTTGTCCCGGATCTCCATCAGAGACAACGTTTCACATATACGCGACGCGCACAACCCTTGACTAGAGACATACATCTTAGACGGCTAAAAAAGATACCGGACAGTCTCCCTCCGAGGGCGGCAGAACCTCTGCATGTTGATGGCCTTTCGATGCTGTGTGGTTAGCCAAAAGTTGTGAGGTAGCTCGCGGCTAGGTCTGGCGAGTCCACGGTTCTGCCTCTAGACCCTCTTTGTGCATCAACCAAGTAGAGAAGTGCTGCGACGCCATCCACATCAAACGATTTGAATAGTCCGCCTGATCCTTGGCGATCTTGTCGCGTGCGCGTTCATTATTTTGGTCGCAGCATGTACTCACGCCTCCACGAATACGTCAGCCAAAGGCAGTTCATCGATGTGTGAACGACCTCTTCCAATACCGAACCAAGATCTCCAGCGTCCTAGGGCTCAACTGTTTTGCTGTCGTAGTACGAGGTACTCTAATAGCATCCGTATCGCGTCGAATACCCTACTCCTCCATTTCTCTCGATCAAGAAGCGATCCCTTGCGCCTGCCTCCACCCTCCCTCTCCTAATTCACCTCTAAGGTCGAGCTATCTCGGAACCTTAGTCTTCTGTCGCCCACAACATTGCTTTTGATGCTCTGCCGCAAACTGCACAGTGCATATTCTCAATCCTACCCACGAGGTCCCAAGCATTCATTCCCTTCTTCTTTTCCAAAGATACTATCACTCCAGTCCCCATTCTTCGCCTACCTCTTCTAATGGCTTATTATGTCTCGATCCGTCTTAAGAATCGCCCTCTCTCACCACAACTCCTACCCTTCCAAACCCATTGCAATACCCTCAAGCCCTTCCATCCTCAACCCCTACACCGGACCTCCAAACCTCCACACAGCAACTCTCAACCAACCCGTCACCCTCACATGCCCAAACCTCATGCCAACACGAGTGCTCTATTCCACCAACTCGAAAAGCTACCGTTCATAACACAATCAAACCCCTCAGCGCAGCAACCGAAACCCAGACCACAATAGTGCCAGCGACGAAATCCATCTATACGTGGTGCTGATTACGAACCTTGTACTAAGTAGAAGAACCTATAAATATCAATCCCGACTACTACCACGCAGACTGAATTACTCGAATCAAACCAGTTGAATCAGTTCTAGCGACAGAGAAAGCGAAGGACTGCAGACAAAAGGGTAACCTACACGTCCACAATACTCGACCTGCAAGAACCACGGACACGGTTACTACTTACTAGGAGATTACCACTCGACTATAATGCAATTCGAGATCCACCTTTCTATCCGTGCTCCCTTACCTACCGCATTTCCCAACTCCACCCGAATCAGCCCGATGCCGGAAACAGCATCCAATTCCGCCAAACCCACAAGCACTTTTTGCGCATTCTTTCCTTCTGCCCAGCGCAGTCCAAACACTACGATAACAGAAAAAGGCCATGGCGATTCCACGACGGCCTTACAAATTCAACGAAATGAATATCGGGCTACTACATACTGTAGCAAGGCGCGGCAGTCGAGGGCGTACGGGAGAATTAAAATCTCATGACATAGATAATCTTTGATCGAAGCAAGATACAGCATCTACTTAAAGCGAACGAGCTTAGATAAAATATGTACATCACCACCACCATCACCACCACCAACCCCCCACCCCTCCCACATTCCAATCTCACCTCAAACCTCTCAAGCACCTACCTACCTACGCACAAAACCCCCAAGAACTCAGAAGATTACATTTTATTTTTCCAGCCGAACCTCCGCTATGTATATACATACATAGGAAGACCCTAAACCACCGGTGAAATTGACCGCTAGGGTTCGTAAACCCGTTGCAAAAGGTACTGTAGTCTGTAGGTAGAGTAAGTACAGTGCAAGAATTTGTTTGTTTTTCATTCCCTGTCCACAACGCTCATATCAGACAACCGCGATCACCAATCCTCCGCAAACTAACCCATCGCCAAATCACTGATGTTGTTTTATCGGAACATGACGATTTTTGCAAAGGGTAGTTTATTCTTGGGGGGAGGGTTTGTGTTCGTGATCCGAGGGGGTTTGTGGGGTTGGGGTTAATACAACCTTAACCGATGAAGTAGAAGTACTCTCAGCTCTCAAGAAAAATTCGACTTGCAGAAATGATGCTACCTACGTCTGAAGTGTTCCTACCAACAAAGCAAGCTAGCTAAACACATGAAGATTGCGCCCTAAAGAACAACAGTCGCAAACCCGGTCGCTCTCTACTCCTCAAAAGCCCCCAACGCCGCCTCCAACCGAGCTTTCTGTGCCTTTCGATGCTCTTGCCAGCTCTTCTCGTATTCCCTCACAGGCCTTCTTTTGACCTCCTTGAGCTCCCTCACCATCTCTTCCTCAGCCCCTTTGTATAACGTCGCCAACTTCCTCTTCGATTCACTATTTCGACCCTGATAGATGTCGAGTTCCTCTTGACGGGCATTCTTGAATTTACTGAGAAGACGCTCACCGCCACGTTTGTAGTCGTTGACGAGATCTTGGACTGCGGTTTCTTTGGAAACAAGGTGGCGTAGAAGGTGCTAGGGTTGGGGTCAGCGTTTGTGATTGCATATGGGAATCGAGATGGAAAGCTTACATGGGAGACATCGTGGAGAACGTTGAGTGTATCATGTTGGTGGGGTTGGAGAGCTCCTTGCCACTTATCGTCTCCGTTGGCATGAGCGCTGCCAGAGCGATTTCGAGACGGCGATTTGTCTTCGGAATGAAAGCTCTGGGAGGTTGAGCTGGTCCGCGAGGCGGTTTCGGAATGCTCCTCCGGTGCGTCTGGTTCGACTAACGTTTTCTCCAGATCTTGATCACCCTCATTCACGTCTTCATCACCCTCATTTAGATCTCCATCACCCCTATCCAGGTCTTCATCATAGGTAACCACACGTGAGGCTTTATGAACACCCATAATCGACATTCTAGGAAGCTTATGAGGGCGATCATTTGTTCTCTGAAGGGCATCTATGAATGTATTCGACTGTCCTTTGGCCGCTCCGACGAAAGGGTCTGGAGGTTCATGGGCGGTGATGACATTTTCCGTCTCGACGTTAATGAACTGGCCGCTTGGATGAATATGGTGAGGCTCCATTTCGTCAACAATGCTCGAGGAAGCGTTTGGTGAGCTTGGCTGTAACTTGCTGTTTCCCGATGAGCCTAGGGGCCATTTTTTCGAATGTGCTGCCCTAGAGACTTGACGAAACGTTATCTTAGTTTCATCCAGTTCAATCTCATCAAATGGTAGTGTAGGCTCATTTCGTTCAGCTCTGTTAAGTCTGGCTTTTGCTGGAAGCCTCACTATGTCTTGTGTGAGACGAGGCTGACTTCCCGCAATGTCATTTTCGCGAGCGAAAGGCAATGGGCTGCCCTTCTCGTTTACCCTTACACTCTGTGAACCTGTTCTCTGTGAAAGGTTTTGTTCTATTGACCTGCTCCGTTTTGATACTAATTCTGGTACGATCATTTCTGCGACAGGGACCTTGGAAGACAATTTTCGGCGTTTTCCCAGAGCAATCTCGTTCAACTCCCTAACACCAAACTCATCTGCCTGCCTTTTGTTTTCCCTTGGGGCAGCATAGATGAGACGAGGGGTAAGTAGAGACGGCCTGCGGTCTAATCCAACTGAAGCGGTATTTGGCAATCCGAAGGGCACTGCGGTCAAGGTGCTTGTAGAAACCTTGTTTTCGCCCCTTCTCGATTTCGCTCCAGAATTCGATCCTATGTCAGCAATCGAAACAAATGGTTGTGCTGCTAAAGTAGGCGCAGCCGCTACAGGCACAGTATTCGGGATTTCTGCAACAAGCGCATTATCCTCTATGTCAAGTCCTTTTGAAAGAGCGGCTTCCCCGTGGGGCGAAGTAATAGCGACATCATCGCGCGTTGTGGATGGCATCGCTTTTCGCAGCTTCGATGTAAGCTTGCCTACACGCCTTTCGCCATGTCTCGGTGCTGTTCCTTGTGCCCGATGATCACCAGCGGGGGCTATTATACGCGTCTCAATGGGTGAACGGTCTTCAGGAGGAACCTCGCCAATGTCGTTATTTCCGTGCTCAAGCTTGTAGACCTGACGCTTTTTGGGGTATACGGCATGAGGGGCTTGATGCTCGTTACTTATAAGTGTCTCAGGCCTCTGACTTGAAGCTACACCTTGATTGCGCGGCCCTTTTGCACTGAAGCTGATCAAATTGGATTTCCGCTTTGGATCCGGAGTACGTCCATACGTCTCTCCGGAGCTGGTCTTCGGCAAAGCGTTTGTGATAGCTTTACTGGAACTTGGTCTCACAATCTCTGCTCCCCTCCTCTTACGCTGCTTAGACCTTACTTTCGTAACTGACTCAGAGGCTGCTACTTCTTCAACCACTTTTGTAGCGAGCACCTGGGGCATTGTATCCGCTGCTCGTGACATATCTAATCCATCCTGGGCGGCCCATGCAGCGGTCTGAATCGGATCAATTGCCGTATCGTTCCTTACATCGGGGTTGTCCAAAACACTTTCATCAGAACTGTCTTCTACTCCAGAAGAGACTTGAACTACTTCCAAAGGTTGGGTCATCGAAGGTTTCAAGGCAGGACTGACGGCAGGGCTAGCATAGGCCGCATCTGTCGCAGGAACTTGAGCGCTGGTCGGGATTTGTCCATGGTACTGGTGCTCATGTTCCTGCGCTTCAGTCCCGTCTACCATCGTCTTACGAGTTGGCTCTTCATCGCGCTTCTGATAACCCACGCGATGAGGCAAAGAAGTCGGAGAACCTCCTCTCGTACATCCCCCAGACTGGACAGCCTTACTTGTCAGTCTTGATTCCCCAGCCTTAGCGATATTGTAAGACACATGCTGTGTTGGGGTCTGTTTTGCTATTTTCTCGGGACTCTGTGGGGTTTCCACTTCTAGTACCCTTGGAACAGTCTTCAGAGCACCGATGAGCTTGCTGGCCCAAGGTTCCCTACTGTTAGAAATAGACGTTTCAATGATCTTGTCAGTGTTTTCTAGGCTTTGATCGTGAATTCTAACATGGCTCAACTCGGAAGCTTGAGTCCCCTTAATAGTATAATCAATAGCTAAGTTCGGGCCGTTGCCTTCAGATTTTGGTGACTTTGAGCCATGAAAATGATTTCCAGTAGAGAATGCCATGGCATCTTGGAAGTGGCTATCCTCCATAGCAGAGAAGCCAAGGTCTCCAGTATCAATATCCTCATCCATGGCTAGAACGGGTACATCTTTCTCAACGGTAGGCTCACCATTCAACACGTAGCTTGTCGTGCCCAATTTATCCCGTTGTAAAGTACCCTGCTTCATTTCTACCGCTTTCTGGAACGTCTCGCTGTGATCGACAAGAACAATTTCGTCAGATGGGCTGGTCTTTGGATCTGTCTTGGGTGCTAGCGGTTCCGCTTGAACTTGTGGCTGTGAAGGGGATTTACTTTGGTTATGGCGTTGCTGGTTATTCAAAGAGATATCCGGAGTGACAATTGAAGCGATCTTCTGTGCGACACTGCCAGAATTTCCATGAACCCCCGGTGATCGGCTTGTTTTCAGATTTTTTTTGTCCTGGGCCATACTGATCCTTCCGTTCGGCTTCGAAGACTGAACATCGAGTGCCTCTTCCTTCTCACCAGCATCCGATTCGGCAATGCCTTGAATCTTCTTGTTTGCAGTCAGAGCTGCTGCGCGCCTAGTCCTTGGTCTAGTCAAAGGCGCCGTGCTGGCTTTTCCCGTCGCTGCCAGCTTTTTGGCTGAATTAGCCTGTGCAACCTTCGGCGACTTACCTTTGGCGACAGACGCTCTCATGCTTTTCGCAGCTTTCCGTTTCCCAGGACGAGAAGAAACCTCAATCTCCGTTTCATCGACGTTCAGGTCTTCATCCCAGTTCACCGCGTCCACACTTTTAGCTTTGTCGTTCAGTTGTGCTTTTCGGGTGTTTTCAGGTTGCTCCCGCCGAGTAGAGCTGGAAGATGATGTGGATAGCATAGCAAATTTAGAAGGGACATCTCTCTTCTCAGTTTGGGTATGGGTTTCTGTGGTATTTTGCGTCCTAGGGGGAGCCTTCGAAACGGGTTTCCGATTACCCTTCGGCCGTAGTGGCGAGTCCGGGATTTCGAACTCGTCAATAGCCTCAACCGTATGATTGTCATCCGTAGTACTTTTGGACGTCTTAGTTTGCTGTTTGCCTTGACGACGCTTATATTGAACATGTCCTCCTGTATTACCATTACCAACATTTGCATTCTTTCCCTTAGAGCTCGGCTTCTTCGAGGTCCGGGGTTTTGTCGCGTTTTTTGTTGGTGTTTTGGTAGCTACTTCACCATCATCGTTCCGCATACGTTTCGTTAATTTCTTAGACAAGGATTTGCCAGGTTTGCTGCGCTGGTTTGACTTTGGGCTTTCTCTCGCTAGATTTTTTTGGTTGACATTCGTTGAGATCTGCTCAACAGAATGCTCTGCCGGTTGAGGCTCGCCTTGAGGAGTCTTCGGGCTGGCATCGTACAAGCTATTATGGTCCTCATCCTGCGGTGGAAATGAATCACCGACTTTACGTCGTTGCTCTTCCAGTATGCTCTTTTGATTGTCCGGCTCTTTAGGAAGATTTTCGAATTCTGGGGCACGTTCAATTAGTCGCTTACCATTTCGCCACTGTGCAGAACTCCTCAGCCCAGCTTCAGAAGCGTCTTCAAGCTGTTCCCCTGATTGGTAGAACTTTTCTTCTACTAGATGGACAGGAATGCCGGGACACACGCTCGCTATTTGCAGCGTTGATAAGGGCCCGTTGGTCAATTCAGCGTTGTTTTCTCTCCTATGTAGCAATTCTGGATGTTGCGCGTCAATAGCACCAAGCTGCCCTAGATTTGATAGCTCGAGCGGCGTTTCTAGAGGAAGTAACGCATTGGCTTGTGACGCCGTGGCTATTAGATGTTCTGGTCCTCCGAGAAAGCAATTACTAATACTGACGCCGTTTATCTGGAGTTGCGAGATGTCAATCCCCTTTTCTGATCGACTGATTGAAGGATATTTAAACGACTGATCTTTTGGAGTTAAAGCATCGGCGGGTGGAACAGGTTCTCTCAGATGCTCAATATCTGCCATAATTAGATCAGGCATATCCGAATCGTCCATCCGATCATCATTCGGTTGTGACACATTAATGTCATATACCGATTGACTTGCTCGCAGATGCTCAATATCACGATCTGTATCAGCTGCTAATAACCTTTTGACGCTTTGTGCAGCTTCCAGGTTATCAAAGGCAATTTCGATTGACTTAGTACGCCGTTGGACAGTGTTAATATAACAAGAGCTTTCTGGAATGTGAGACATCCGAATCGAAAGAGCTACTACCGTCCGATCCATTACCGGGCTGAGTTGAGACGACTCTTCCAACGTAGCAACAGTAACATCGCTGATATATTTGATTGGGACATCGATGTATATGGCTGGTCCGTTTTCTGACGCGGGCAAGAGGATGACGAGATCTTCAGACTTTGTGACTAAAATGGCTGACTCGTTGTCCGTGCTGTATCTGACTGCCTTCCCGTCCGCTTCCTGGACAAGTACAGCGTGCGCAAATAGTACGTCGGATCTTCTGCAGCTAGGTCAGATAATGGGCCAGGCTCCCGGCAAAAGCGACTTACCCTTGAGTAAGAACGTGCTTCGAGTTGAGGTCGTCGATGAAAATCTCAAAGTTAGTAACCCATGCAGCAGTGTGGTGTTGACTTTTGGGGAAGCCTGCAAACATGTCCATCTCTGCCGGTTCTGGCCAGAAGTCCTTGACGGCAAGACCGGAGGCCAACATTTCGCGGATCATACTACCAGCAATGAGTCGGAGCACTTGGCTCTTGCCATGGGCAAGGAGTCCGCCGAGAGCGCGCCTAATGTTTGCTGGATTAGGGCTTAATGGTAACCATAGGTATATCTGATAGTAGACATACCAAGATGTTTCTGCGTCATGGCGTAACCTCGCCTTATTCTCCTCGCAGTCTTTTAGAAGTTCCAGCGTGAGGGATCCCACCTGACAATCAATGAGTACTTAGTTTCTTTTCCAGGACAAAGATTCATACCCATCTTCTCGCGTTTTCGGATTTCTCTCTATTCGTGAAGCTCCGAAGCAGCGAGGACAAAACTATACTTCCCAATGCCATCTTCTTCTTTGAGCGCAAAGCTCGTTGGCTTTGCGAAGACAAGGCATTCTCGTATATAGATTCCTAAATAGTTTCAGTTGGCCAGGCCTCAGTTTTCTTCTAAGTGACCTTACCGTCAACAGGCACAGGCCTCTTTGATATGCTAGGCAATCTTCGGAACGCTTGAGGATCCCACACAGAATTGCACTCGACCACGTGTCAAGACGGTGGCATAGAGCCTCTCTACCGTCGGCTGGGACATGGTCAATGGCTTCCACAATAGCTTTCACGTCGCTTAAAGCAGTATGCTGTGGCAGATGTAGGTAGGCTTCGATTTCCTTTCTCAATGATTCTGGAACACTGGCCACGGAAGCATCAGTCCCGTTGCAGCATCCTCGAGATCTCAAAAGACTTACACGACAATGCCTGCGTGTTCACGTGCTTCCTCAAAGAATCGTGCCAACCGCAGCAAAGGATTGGACAATGCTCCTGCCATTGGCGTAAACACCTGTTGGTCCAGTACGAGTGATTAGGGTTTGATGGTTCAACTTAGGACCTGTGGACAATAATGGTATGAAAAGAAAATGTGAGCCTGGAACAAGGTGAAATCAGATTATCGCGTTTAGACCATGGCACTTTGCATTCACAGTCCGACGGCGCATCAAAGCAAATGGATGGCCGAAGCTAATTTACGCGAAGTCTTGGCGAGTCATCTCAGGGCTTTTGCAAAGACGATAAACAGGAACATTTACTTTGGTATGAAAGACGTTCTACTAACCTGCCACATGCTGCTAGAACATCTAAGAGAAAGGAGCAACAACCGAAACATGGTAATGCTTTTGTAAGCTCTCAGATGGGAAGGATGTCATCAGTGGGGATACTACACTCTAGAAGTTCAAATACCAACCTGCAAAGATTCAAACTCCATAAGCCATAGCACCAACCGTCTCATCCTGAGTACAAACTCACTGAACCGTGGTTGGAGCAGCTGTCGCTTCTTCGCTTGACGTTCTGGGAGCAACACCAAGTACCTACTGCCGTGCACCTGCAACAGTCAATTCGAGACCTATTAAGGTTAGCCACACACGAGAAACATATTATCCTGGGTAAGACCACGGTGTTTTCTCCGTTGAGCGAAGCTTTCCCATTTTAGTTAGATACGCCTCGCCATTCGAAATAGTTAGGTCTGTACAAAGACATATGGGATTTCCGCACTTAGATCGTCGTCTAAGGTGCTTCATCTGAGTATCAAACATAATCATTGTCGAGGCTCTATCAAACCACCTAGAACAGTAGGTAAGACGATACGTAGTCCTTGTGAAATGGAATTTTCATGCCTAGATGTGTTGAAAGAATCATCGCGAATGTTAAGAAAGCGTATCTTATAGAGTGGCCGCTTCCTGGGCCAGTTCAGATCTTGATAATGGACGGCTGGAAACAAGGAAGTGGGACAGAAGGATCTGAAATTGCAGTAGCGATCATGTAGTTCTCCCCATATGCTTGCAATTCCATTTTGACATCTGTCACTCGCGAACCTCGGAACCATATCTCGATATCTGTAGATATTTGGCCCCAATCTCCAGGATTCTCTTTCGACTGCAGCTGGCTGGAGGGCAATGGAACCTGCACATTTCGGAATTCCAGATCTTTCAGCCATGAGGCCAGTAAAGCTTCGCCAGTCATCTTCACGTAAGCTTCTTTAAGGCACCAGTGCGCATAGAAGTGGCAGAGCTTGGCCTTGATCTCAACGCGGAAGTCAGAGGCCGCGGGTGTTGTGTACCCGCTAATCTCAGCAATCTCCCTGTCTGAAAACACCAGCTCATACGTTTTAACCCAACCTGAGAAACCTCCTTTATCTAATTTGACTGCGGCAAAGTCTTTTTCGAAATTCATTTGCACAACATCCACTCCCATTTTGGTCTTATGACCTGTGCAGCCTACCATTGCAACGAGAGTGCCATGATGGGAGACATTGAACTCCAATGTCTGGCCGTTGGGATCGGTGGCTTTGTAGCAGGGTTTGCGGTTTTCATCCTCGCTGATAATCGTTTCGGCCCACGACAGATTACACACAAAGGCGATGGCGTGGTGCTTTAGTAGGAACGAGCCCAGACAGAGCTTCGCGTCGCGAATGAAATAGAAGCGGAGTACCTTTGCTTTTTCTTCAGGTGGAAGTCGGTCGAGAGTTGGCTCTACATCCTTGCTTGATCCCCATTCTTTGGTGGATTTTGTGACTTTGCCCGAAGCATCTAATGCCGGCCATCTCTCTTCCACGTTAAGAAGCCAGCGGAAAACCTCGGGTCTCCTCGTCATTGTCTCAATAATTAATGAGAATAAGGTAAGGTAGATTGAATTCTTTACAGTAAGGGTTGAGTAACTCGTACTCTCTGCCTAAGCACGCTTATAGATACCGTAATTCATTAGCTCCCGGCTCGGGAAATGCAGACGGCTCTCGGCTTAACCGACGCTCCGGCTTTGTTGCATCAATAATCAATCTGTTCGAGAGCGCCCTATTGTGGGAATATCTATATCATTAGAGAAGTTTAAAGGCAGGACGTCGCGTGTTTGATGTCGTTGAGCACTTGCTGACCCTAGAAACGCTGATTTCAGTAACAAAGACAGTGAAACATGACATCGCAAATTACTGCATCACCACAAGCTGACTCCTACAATGGAGATCATGCCATTGCTGCCCTCAAGCGAATAAAGACTCTCGATATCACTTCCGAACCCTCTCGCCCGAGTTCCGTGAAACGACACCTTCCCCGTACCTCAGAACAGCGCCTGCTCGCCTCCCTCCAAGAATCCCCCTTCGACCTCCATACCTCCCCCAACGAGACCCTTCAAGCCCTCGGCGGCGGCCCCGAAAACCCAGACACAGTTCTCTACCTGGCTTATGGCTCCAACCTCTCCGCTGAAACCTTCCAAGGTAAACGTGGCATCCGCCCCATATCTCAACTCAACGTCGTTGTCCCAGACCTAGTAATGACTTTTGACCTTGCCGGAATCCCCTACGTGGAGCCCTGCTTCGCCAACACTAAATACCGCACTCAGCCACCCTCCAGCAACACCCCCGAAGAAGAAGAAAAAGGCTCCCAGTCCCCTCTTCTCCCCTCCCTCTCGTTCAATAAACACCCCAAATACCATAAAGCCCGCTGGCCCAAAGGCCTTGTCGGCGTCGTCTACGAAGTCACAAAAGCGGACTACGCCAACATCATAGCCACCGAAGGCGGCGGTGCTTCCTACCATGATATCCTCATCTCCTGCCACGAGCTCCCTGCGGGCATCTCCACCGTCCCTGCCCATCCCACGAGCACCCCTTTCAAAGCGCACACGCTCTTCTCGCCCGCACTACCCGGCGGCAGCACGTACAAATCCCGCCCTGACCCGGATTACGCACAACCCTCTGCCCGCTATCTCAAACTCATCACCGATGGCGCAGACGAGCACGTCATTCCCTCAGAATACAAAACTTACCTCCACGAGTTGCAACCCTACACCATAACGACCCAAAAACAACGACTTGGGCAGTGGATTTTTGTTATGACATGGTTGCCTATCATTACGTTTATGTTTTCGCTGACGCGCATGTTTGCGGATAAAAAGGGTAGAAGCCCGAAGTGGCTGGCTGCCTTGACGGGGGCGGTGTTTGGGGGCGTATGGGCGAGTTATGATTACTTTTTCAAAAGGTTGTTTGGGGATGGGGAGAGGACGATTCATGGGGATGAGGGTGGGAGCGAGAGTGGGGAAGCGCATAGGGAGGACAGGGTTGGTGGGGAAGGGCAGATTGGGCGAGTCGAGAGTTATGGGGCAATGGCGAAGAGGGAAGGGGAATATTGTCGATGGGTATAGATATTGACTCGTTTCGACCATATAGAAAAGTTCACATATATTCACCTCCAGCCAGTCCGTACTTGCCCTCCCCCAAGCGCCTGCAATGCAATTCAACCCATTGTAAGCCTCGACCCCTTCCATCTCCCCCCCATCCCTCTCTTTCACCCCTTCATCCCCCACCCCTCTCTTTCACCCCTTCATCCCCCACCCCCAGCCTTCCTCGCCTTACTCTCGTTCGCCCTCTGCTTCCTCGCATCCCTCTTCCCCCTCTCCACCCTCTCCCTCCTCCCCTCCCCCCTAACCGTCTTCCCGTCCCCTAACTCCTTCTCCTTCTTCTCATCAACCTCGACAATCCACTCTCCCTCGCCCTCCCTATTTTTCCCCTTATACCCCCACTTGGGCACCCACTCTCCTTTCGCCTCATCAAACACCATTTTTCCCTCGCCCTTTTTCTTGTCCTTGATGCCCTTCTTCTTCGCAAACTTCTCCCACTTTGTCGCGACTTTTTCGGCTGGGAGTGGTTTCTCGCGAGGTAACGGTGTGGTCGGTGGAGGGAGAGTCATCAGGACGCCGTCGGTGGGGTGAGAGGTTATGGGGCATGTTGTGAGGAGCTGGTTTATGAGGGCTTGGGCGCAGTCGCGGGCGGTGGCGGAGAGGATGGTGTCCGTGGGGGAAGGGGGGAGGGGGTTGGCGTCGTTGCAGAGGAGGTTGCCGAGGTCGAAGGTGTAGGGGATTGGTTTGGTAACGGTGACGGAGCTTGGGTGGGGAGGGTTAGTGGGCTGGAGCTGGTGGAGGATCAGGCGAGACGAACGATTGCTTGGGTTTTGTGGGTTCCGTGCCTGGGAGTGCTACACCTCCATCTGCAGCCTCTGATGTTTCCATTGCAGTGTCCGTCATTAAGGTGTTTTTTGGGGGAACTGGAGCAGAAAAAACAGTTCGACGTCCAGCTGCTGAGGATATAGAACTTTCTGCAGTGCCGCCTTAGCAAGTCTATAGGCGAAACTTTTTAAAGCAGCGACATAGATATCTTGTCTCCGAAGAGCTTCTACTGACGACCATTGACTCCATTCTAGCTGAGCTCAGCCCACGATGGCATTCTCAACTTGCTGGAGATGTCGTTCAAGGGCCTCAGGTACTACATTTCCCCTCTTCCGCTCCTCACCTGGCCGCCCTGGACTCCGTTCTACAACAACCAAAGCCGCCTTCTCCACCACCTCGTTTCTTAGTGCAGGAAGGCCAAATGCAAACCCTCCCAAGAAAACAAGCAGCCGCACCAGCTATGTCCCATTTCGCGGCGTCAAACCCAGATACAACGTAAAGAAAAAGAGAGCGCCTGTGGATAGAAGCAAAGCTCCGGCCGTCGGCGAACGCAAAGCCCTGCGCAGGCGAATAGTGCTTAGCAATACCAACGCACTAGAAGTGCAGGGCATGGAAGACATTAGCGTCCAGTCAATGCTTGATGAGGGGTCACAGGGAAAGGTGTTCGGTATTCCAGGGTCTCTGGTCGACCAGCTGCGGGCGGTAGATGCATTCAAGGTGTCTCAAGGTTGGGGCTTGTTTAGGAGGCCAGGGATGCTGGTTAGGAAGGAGACGGTGGAGTACGGGAAACTTATCGAGGAGCTGAGTGTGAAGGATAATAAGAAGACTGTACGGAGAGTCCTGGTTGGCGAACGGGGTAGCGGGAAAAGCTTGATGCTTTTACAAGCAATGACGATGGCCTTTCTGAAGAAATGGACCGTTGTCAACATCTCCGAAGGTACCTTGCGTTCCATTTCCCCTCTCGAATTGCGCTTGCATACCCAAGTCCTCACCAAGCTAACACCCTTCCCAGCCCAAGATCTCACAATCGGCCACACCGCCTACGCCCCCATCCCCCGCAGCCAACCCACCCTCTACGCCCAACCAAGCTACACCTCCTCCCTCCTATCCAAAATCTCCCAATCAAACCCCCACCTCTCCACCCTCCGTCTCACCCAACCTCCCCACCCAAACACAATCCCCACACCCCTCCCCCCCTCCCTCACCCTCTCCGGCCTCTGTGCCCTCGGCGCCCAAGACCCCGACATCGCCTGGCCAATCTTCCAGCTGCTAATGTCCGAACTCAGCGCCCCAGGCCTTCCGCCCATCCTCCTCTGCATCGACGGCTTAGCGAACGCCATGCAGCCCACAACAGCCTACACAACCCCCTCTCTGGGCCCCATTCACGCGCACGACTTCGCCCTCATAAAATGGTTCACCTCCTACCTCTCGGGCCAGCAACCCCTCCCCAATGGCGGCATCGTCCTAGCCGCCACCTCCCAATCCAACGCCCCCGTCCTCCCCTCCCTCACCATCGCCCTCACCGCGCTCGAAACCCCCGACGCGCGTGAAGCGCAGCGGGATCCGTTGAGGAGGCTCGACGAGCGCGTTCTGAGCGTGTTTGAGAAGGGGAATGGAGTCGAGGTGCAGCGGCTGAAGGGCGTGACCAAGGACGAAGCGAGGGGGCTGATGGAGTACTGGGCTCGTAGCGGCCTGTTGCGGGCGAGGGTTAGTGAGGGCTTTGTGGGGGAGAAGTGGGCGCTCAGTGGCGGGGGTGTTGTGGGGGAGCTGGAGAGGGCGACGGTTAGGGGGGTTATGTGATGGAAATGACCGGGGCTTATATGTATGTTGATAGCAAGGGGTATGTAGGCATATAGCGTCATTGAGGTACACAAACTACATCCATTGAAAAACATTCTCTCAATTTTACTACTAGACTACTTACTGCCACCGCTAACGTAACTACCGTATCTATCGTACACATATGCGCTCATCGCTCGCTACCATGCGATGGGTGTCCAGGTGGCTAAACAATGCTATCGCTGTCGCTGATAGCACAAAGGGTGCGCACAATGAAAAAGTGGAAAAATTCGTGGTGGCTAATCAGCCTCTTGGAAAGGTCAGGAGGAAATATTCTCCTGAGCTAAAGAAATTCATGGCAATAGTCGAAGTTTCTTGGTGGTCAATTCGCAGATGGATCGACTCGTATCAGACACTCAGTGTCCGATTGATCCAATAGGAGACATGGGCATGACCGGCGCCAACTCCGGCAAATGCGCATCCGTTCTCAGCGTCCCATTCTGCATTCCCGTCGCCCTAGCGAGATGTTCGTCGCTCGGCTGCGTGAATGACAAGGGCGGAGGTCTGGGGCGTTCCTGGAGACGTGTTTGCACGGTCGCACCGTGGGATGAGGCCAGGGACCTTTCCTCAGCTATGGCTGTTGAATCGCCAGAGCTCTCGCCGCTGCTGGAGTGGTTATCGAGGATGCGGTACTCCTCCGCCAATGCCTCTTTCTCGGTCCAACAGCCCTGCCAGCAGTTACGCCAGTCGCAGACGAGGAAGTAGAAGCAAAAGGCGTCGATGCCGAGACAGGGTTTGAAGCAGACGACGAGGTTATTGTAGTCCATGCGGTTTTGGTCCACGTAGGCGTGGAGGAGACTTAGGTGGCAGGTGATGGCGAAGAGGAGGTAGTAGTTCCACGGTGGCAGGGATGAGAGCGCGTCTTTGAGCATTTGGGGCGCTTCGGTTGCACCGGCGCATTCCGTGGAAATGCGAGTTTGAGTGTCTTTTGGGAGGATCTCATTTGGGAGGTTGCGGAGCCATCCTTTGAACAGGGAGCCAATGATATTGATGTCATAAAGTTCATGCTCGTCGAAGAGGTTGATATCGCACTCTGAGTATTGGTCAGCGGTGGTAAAGTTGGGAAAACCAAACCGACGAACCTTGGTCAAAACGTTTCTGGTACTCTTTGACTTGCAACACCCCTCCAGGAACCCGATATAGACCTTCCACGTCACAGCCCCTGAAGTTGAGATAGCTGTTGCAATATCAGAAGCTACACATAACTCAGCAGGATAGATCCACTTACTCTATGCATCTCCAAGGTAAAGCAGGCATCCAAAATTCGGTCTTGTCCTTCGAATCTTCAAGTCGCTTGGCGATCCTCGTCTTTCGAGTTTGCTCGACAAGAGGCAAGCGGATGACCTTAAAAACTGAGTATTCTTCCACACCATCCTTTCCACTGCTGCTGCCACTTCGGGTCATCTTATTGAAGATACCTTTGCTTGCCTTTCCTAACCCGCCTGCAGCTTTGGAAGAACTGTTCTTAAGATGAGTGAGAATATGAGATCCATTCCCCTCACGAGTAGTACCTGGTACAGAGACCAGAGGTGCCTGAGCTGGAAGATTGTTCAAAGTTCCAACAGGGACTGTAGCCTGGTCCTTGGAAGGCGTTTGGCGATCAGCTGAGCGGTTGCGGATAGTTGATGGGCCAACATCAGGGAAAGACTGGTCTCTGTCGCGTTGCAAAGGCGCTGTCCTCATCCCTCCGGGATCCATTCCTGCGTCAAGCTCGCTCAAATGGACAGGTACAGTGATGCGGCTTGGAGTTGTGGGCTTTGGTCGTCGACCCCCGGTGTCATCCATTTTCATTGAACGTGTTCGCGTTAATAACTGAGCAAACCTTGGTTTATTCCGCCTCCCACTGTAAGCTTCTGATGAAGTAGTGTTCACCACACTGTCCGATAATACAGATATACCTACAGGAGGGCGACTGGTGGTATGTCCTTCAGATCGTGCTTCTAAACATGCGGCGTCAGTGTGTTCAAGATCACCGCCGTCTAAAAACAGTAGCTCACCATCAGAAATCTCCGATGAACTGTTGAATGCCGATAGACTTAGATCAGGTGTTGAGCCAGGACTCCTACGTATTGAATAGATCGTGTTCTCTTTAGTGAACGCCTTACTTCTTGAGGTGTCTTCTGAGACCTGCCGAATAGTTGGTTCCACTTGATGGACGCGGTTGGTAGACTTCGATGCCTTCAAATTAGCGAAGAATGACCTGGACTGTTCCCGCGCATGTTTGGATCCATTCTTGGGTGATGTTGGTATCTGAGGAAGTGAGGTGAAGGTCGGAGATCTTGGCTCAGCTAATGACACCGGCGACGATATTGGTCCGGACTTTTGTGAGTTGTTGGACATCCCCCGGTTCGCTGAGTCGTCCATTTGGACCCTAGTTTCGGACTGCGGCTGCGCACGTCTTAGATCAGCGGGTGATGGCGACCTACTACCTGAATTGGATGGTGAAGTAATAACACTACTTATTGGTGACTTGTTGTTTGTCACAACCAGAGACAGAGAAGCCCGTTTCGACATCTTTCCAAGCTGCGTTTAGGATTCTTGAGTGAACCATGAACACTATCTTGATATTTCTATCAAGCCTTTCAATACCGACGAGGAAACAGCCTCAGGTTAGAGAAGGATTGGAAAAGGATTGGAAACGGCTGCTTGACGAGACAGTGGTATGTGGGTCCAGTCTTTCGTCCGCTGCAGTCAAGGTTTTTTAGACAAATACTGGCCACAGATATGTTTTGCAAAGCAATGTATGCGACCAACTGCACACAAAGAACGGTCCAAGGATTCCCAACTCTGTACTAGGCTGACGGTAGTATGGGGGTGTCACCAACTCGACCTAGCAGCAAGACTTGAGGGTTTATATAAATCAAGCAAGCCTGAGATGTCTGCTGGTAAACCCACGATGCTTGCTATTTTGAGACAGCACTGGGACAGCTCATGAGTTTGTTGTGGGAGGGCCCATATGCGAGGTGGATCAAGTGTGGAACGGACGATGCAAATCTATTAGAACAATGGGTAGTCAGCATCACATTGTTCTAGTCAGACAGAATCGTGAACCATTTAGAACCAACATTGGATGATTGGTACTATGGGCACAAAGGCACATGAGGTTGGCCAGATTACAGGGACGCCAGGCCTCCTCGCAAGATTGACAATCGCTTGCAACTAGGATTGAAGAAAGCTTACCTTTGAGAAGCGGAAAGATCTCGCGGAGTTGACAGAACCCACCGTGAGCATGCAAGACACAGGGCTGGCGTGAGGGCAAGCCACGCGGCCTGGTCTATCTTGTTGGTACGGGATATGTGACAATTGGGCGTTGGTTTCCCTCGGTGATGAACGACCAGTCAAGGAGAAGATTTCGGTCGTAGGCTGCGGCTCGCGAGTGCTGGTAATATAAACAGACGTCCAGCGTCAAGACTGTGGGCTCGGATGCGGTGTAGCGAAGTTTTGGTATATGGGAAACGTTGTCGGTAACAATGCTTTCGATTGTTGACCAACAAGGAAGGGTGAGCCTGGTGAGTGGAGGGATATTGAAAGCAACAAGCTGACAACGAACATGCAGAGTATGGCGAATTCAGGACTTGATTAATGAGGGTTCGACGTCGAGGTCAAGGTATAGGTGAGGTCGGAACTACTACTATACATTGTGCAAGGATACTTCCTGTTGTCCCGAGTGTCGCTTGTTCATCCCGAGTGGTGGGGGGGCCGCTTATTCAAATATTCTACCTACTGTAAGTACCTTAATGCTTGCGGAAGGGGAAATAATAATGCACACACACGCATCCCCCCTAACCACCTGGTGCAAGGATGCTTAATAGGACGCTTATGCAGCTAATCTTTTGATACAGGTACGAATTGCACCATCCCCCCGCTATATTTCCGTGGCCTGAACGTCAGATTCTCACATATACGCCTAGCGTGCCATCTACTGCGCCGGCATAATTGGTTGTTTGATCGACAATGGGATCAATTAAGCATTGCCACTAGCGTGTTTCCTAACCTTTATCCAACAAATCAGGGTACCTTACCGTATTCTAGGCTTCCCGATCGATATTAATTACTCTATCTTACCTAAGGTATGTACTCTCTATGATATATTTCATTACCTAGGGTTGTTTCACTCCCACACCACCCACACCACCGCTACTTTACTTTGGTCGCCATCATCGCCCCCACACGTGCCCCATCCACTTCGAAACTTGATAATGTCTCTCGTGTCTGGTCCAGGCAGAGGCGGTGTGTTGTCAAGCCCCAACAACCTCCCAGGTGAACTGGGCCTTTTCATCGATAGCCATGTCAAATACATCAAGAGCTTAGATACAGTATGCTACGTTATTCTTGCTTGGACATGGTCCCCACGCTCATACGCTGACAGCGCAGAGACGAGCTGGAGTATTGGTTAACTGAGCACCTCCGTCTCAACGGTGTCTATTGGGGCCTTACCGCATTGTACTTACTGGGCCACCCGCAAGCACTGCCCAGAAATGAAACAGTCACATTTGTCTTGTCATGCCAACACGACAATGGCGGGTTTGGAGCTGCCCCTGGTCATGACGCACACATGCTGTATACTGTGAGTGCCGTTCAAATTTTGGTGACCATCGATGCGTTGGATGAGCTGGACAAGAATGGGAGAGGTGGGAAGGAAAAGGTTGGCAAATGTACGTACCGGCCAGAAATATTTACCTCCTACGTTCATGACTACTAACATTAGTGGTGTAGTTATTGCAGAACTCCAAGATCGCAATACTGGAACCTTTGCTGGAGATGAATGGGGTGAAAAGGATACACGATTCCTTTTCGGTGCTTTCAACGCTTTGTCCCTACTTAACCTCATGCATGTCATCGAACTACCGAAAGCTATAGCACACGTGCAAGCATGTGCAAATTTTGATGGTGGCTATGGGGTCAGTCCAGGCGCAGAATCCCATGCTGGCCAGGTATATACCTGCGTTGGTGCTCTGGCCATTGCAGGTCGCTTAGATTTAATTGACAAAGACCGACTGGGTGGTTGGCTAAGTGAACGTCAACTTGACAATGGTGGATTAAATGGCAGGCCGGAGAAGTTAGAAGATGTCTGTTATAGTTGGTGGGTAGCTAGCAGTCTCGCTATGATTGGCCGGTTACACTGGATAGATGGAGATAAGCTGGCCAAATTTATATTGCAGTGTCAGGTATGAGATTTATCTAAATTCTCGGCCCTATCGACTAATCACAGCAGGACCCGGAGATGGGCGGTATTGCTGACAGGCCTGGAGATATGGTTGACGTTTTCCATACCCATTTTGGTCTTGCAGGTCTCAGCCTGCTGGGATTCCCAGGCCTGGAGCATGTGGACCCCATATAGTGAGTCAACGATGGATATAACTAAGCTCCCTGGCTGACCCCGTGGTAGCTGCATGCCCATTAGAGTCACTAAACGTGCACTTAGCAACTAGATTACTGATGCAGAGCACATAGATCCCATTCCCCTAAAAGACCGACTGACCTCTTGCCACCTAATAACCCACCTTACTCTTTGCACTGTTGCTGGTGGGATACAAGGCAAGAGAAGAGAGATTCCTTGTTGCTCAAAACCCAAGTCATTCCTGAAGTCCAACTCAGAGTATTTTTCATGGAGTAGCGAGGCACAGCTTCTACGGTAGGTAATTCTCTTGAGTCCAGACGCTCCTTGTAGTAGTTAAAACGAGTCCTTTGGTCAAGAAGTCCCCAATACCGCCCCACTCCGTTCTGTTCGTATTCTCTCAGAGACTTGTGTAACTTCCTCATGATGCGTACTGTAAAGCAGGTCATACCTTCCCTCCAAGTCGTTAATTACAACCGAATTTCGCATTAGCGAAAGTACCCAAACGTCCCACTGCCACTTCTTCGTTCCAGTCTTACAACTCGCTCTCACTCCCACTTTTGCTCGAATGCACATTTCTAAAGTGAGGTAAAGAGCACTCCACCTGGGCATTTGAGCAGGCAGTATTACCGTTGTGTCCATCATTGCTTCCTCGCTGTGTACGACTCTCCACCAAAGTATATTGATGCAATGGCTTCTATTCCTCTCCTTTGCAATATTTGCCCCAAGCACCCTGACTTCAGCGACATCTCCCATTTGCTCACACACGTTAGCTCAAAAGGCCATCTCTCTCACTATTTCAAAGCCCAAGTTCGCAGCCGCCAGGAGCCACAAATCCTTCAACAATTAGAGATCTATGATCGTTGGTATGACAAGCACCACATCGAGACGCTATTGTCTCAACGGATGGTCCTTAAAGAGTCAAAGAACATTAACGGCAATTCAAGAAGTGCAGGTAGCAAGCTCTCTGCTTCTAGCAAGCTGGCTAAAGGCACCAAAAAGTCAGCAAAGGTTGAAGATGCTCTACACCATCGCAGCTCTCACGTCAAAGATGAGAATGTCATCGATCCCCAGCTTTCACAAGCCCATCCCACGCCATCGATGGCCTCCGTGCCAAGACAATCCTTTCCCCTAGATTTACCAATACCAGATCTTCCTTCCCAACATCGGGCATACGCCCCTCGTATGCGTGCATGGCCTGCCGCCAGTCCATATCAGCAAGAGCCTCCACAAAACGAAGAAAGGGAAGTGCAGCCAAGGCCCCGGGCTGGTCGTAATACCGGTTCGGAAAGTGGAAGTGATGCTGAACAATTGTTTTTTCGAAGTCCTGCAAAATCGATCTACCCTGACCCTTCTACCATGTCAGGATTGCCGCAGATAGGGGCTTTCCGCTTATCGCCGTCCGTTGCTGGGCAAGGCCATGACCATAATATCAATGAGCTTGACACTGAAGAACCTATGCTACCTGCAGACGACGAAGAGTCCACCCAATCCCCCAAACTGAAAGGGATCTGTTGGCCAGGTATGGACATTTTCGATTCCGCAAGTCCGGAGGCTCAGAGAAAGCGTAACCAAAAGAAGGACGACTCGATTCTCAAGCAGATGGAGCTGAACTCCCTTGTGGTTGAGCCCTTGGAGCAGATATATTGGCCGGAAGGAACCCTGAAAAAGGAACGTCTCATCACGGGAATGGTCGAGAGTAGCCCACTCAAGGAGGAAAGCCCTAAACCAAGACGTAGACGCACCACGCGGGATAAACGAACTTTGAAGAATGGTAGCACTAACGACCCACGAGCTCTGAAAACTTCAGGATTTCCTAAAATTTCCTATCCTCATGAGGACTCCCACCCTGCAGACCTAGGAGACCTCTCTAAGCGGGCGCTCGCTATGCTGGACTCGCCGTCACCTACTTACCTAACACGAGCGCACCTAAACACCGATCCTGCCGAGGATGAGAATGTTGAATGGGAGCTGACTGCTGGGGATCCAGAAGTTGGTCGCAAACGTCGATTTGTCGTGTATGACGATGATGCCACAGAAGATGAGCAAGAACAGTATAAACAAACCCAAGCGAGTAACGTTAGGGCTTCACAATACCCGTTTCTACACCGCGCATACAGTCAACAGACATCCATACAATCGCCCAGGTTTTCTGCTCCTAATCTTGGAATTCCGTTTCCTACATCAGGAACTTATCCTCTCTCCCATGGGCCAGGCTACGGACTTGTAGCACCACGTGAACCAGACCTCACTCGTCAATCCCATAGTCTACCTAGGAATCGTCATTCAAATAGCAGTGTGAACAAGGAGAATATTGAGCCAGTGTTCAACTCCTCGGGACAAATCGATGATGGAGCGTCACAAGCCTACAATGGAAGAAGTTCTCAACGATACTTCTCAATCACGAGGGGATACCCTCCGGAATTCTTTGATACGTTGCCATCGCACATGATATTTGGGGGCTGGTCAGGGCCAAGGTTATCGGGCTCTTCGTTAAACCCTCTAAACCCCAGTGCGCAGCATCACCAAGTTTCGCAGCCATATCAACACAGCCCAAGAATGTCGACCGCAGCTCCTATATCTGGTATCAGTCCTCTCCGTGTAACAAGGACAAGTTCTGCAGGCGATAACCACGAATCTATTTTCAGCAGCAGAAGTCTTTGGAATGAGAACAAGGGAGCAAACCCTAGGCGGGAAAGGTCTTAGGTTTTCGCTGGCTGCTGATTCCCGGCTATTCCTGCGAATGTTCTCGGCACTTCTACGACGATACCGATTTGTCTTTCTTGAGATGCAACGACGACGTACCCAGCCTTCCTCATCTTACCACGTCCGCATGCCGGCTTCTTCACAAACTTTACGTGCAGCACTCTTTTCGCTTCTTAGCGCTGCCAGTTATTTTTGCTCGCATGTTCATAAAGTAGCGCTTGTTCCATGCACGATGGTCTCATGCATCTTTTTGGGTGGATCGCTGTTATTTGCTTCGAGGGTCTGACGAGGGCTATGGCTATTAGATACGGATCATTCGTATTCTATAGAGTAGTAATATCATATTTGTGTCTATCAAAAAAGGGCCAGAAGTGCTTCAATCTGTGTAAAGCACACAACCACTACTCATAGACCTGACCGTGCATGGAAGCAAATTGAAGGCGTAGATGAGGTACATTTGGAATCCTGCCCTAAAATGAGTCGGCATGATCAAGTAGGTAAGGTACCTATCCTGGCAGACGAGCTAGTAAGATAGCGTGACACGTAATTTGCTGCCCTTAAGCGAGCGTTGTTATCTACTGAACGCGTTAAATCTTGTCTCTCAAATATCTCCAACTCCTTCGGGGCTTTACATTGTTGAGGACGCTTCTGAGCCAGTGGAGGAATCAATGTAACCGTCGATCCTTCCCTTGTTCCAATCATGGGGCTATCTCAAAATTCGTTCCAAGCTGGCGCCACGGCCAAAAAGCAGCAGTCAATTTCGAGCTTCTTCACGAGAAATGCGTCAACCCCAGAAACACCGCCAACCGTGGCATTAAAAGCGTCCTCCAGACTCTCATTTTCTATCGGCAGCAGCCAGAACCTTGTTGATGAAAATCTCTTCGTAGAGCCTGGCGAAGACGATGCTTCTTCACTTATATCAAGAAGGGTGTCAAGAACGCCAAAGCGAGGTTTAGGAGCACAGGAAGAGTTTGAAGACCAAACGAATGGCGAGCATACTTTGGACCTGCCAAAAACCAAGCGGGTCCGATCTTCGGACACCAATGAGAACCGAAGGTCTACAGACGTAGGGCTTCAAGCATCCAACGGCCATACTCTAACTCCGATTGCTGCCAATGAAGTCAAGAAGAGTAAAGCCTCTGATCGAACATCTAAATATGCCTTTTCCAGCTCGCCTGCGGGGGACGAGGAAAATTTTCTTGATGACGAAGCAACTAAGAAAATAAAGGAAAGACTTCATCAGAGGTTCGTCAAAAAGCTTGGCCGGCCCGACAGCATTGCAGAAATCAAGAGGCGTAATTGGCAGGCTACGGAAGAGTCCGTTGACGATCCAGCTGAAGCAGATGATGCGGAGGAAGCTGAAGAGGAGGCAACCGCCAAAGCCTCTGCGAAGGGGAAGAAAGGTGTGGCTGCAAAGAAGGGCGGGAACAAGCTTACCCCAATGGAGAAACAATTTCTAGAAATAAAGAGGAAGCATCTAGACACTATACTCGTTGTTGAGGTCGGCTACAAGTTCAAGTTCTTCGGAGAGGATGCGAGGATTGCCGCTAAGGATTTGAGCATTGTATGCATACCTGGGAAGATGCGATACGATGAGCATGTCTCGGAGGCACATTTAGATCGTTTCGCTTCAGCCAGCATACCAGTACATAGACTTCACGTTCACGTTAAACGTCTGGTGGGTGCAGGTCGCAAGGTTGGAGTTGTACGGCAAGTGGAAACGGCGGCCCTTAAAGCGGTTGGGGACAATCGAAACGCTCCATTCACACGGAAGCTCACAAATCTCTACACGAAGGGAACCTACATTGACGACGTCGAGGGCTTAGAAGGACCGGTAGGCGGCCCTAGCGGTGGGGCTCCCGCCACAGGCTATCTAGTTTGCATTGCAGAGACAAACGCAAAAGGCTGGGGAACAGATGAAAAGGTCCACGTCGGTATCGTAGCCGTGCAACCTGCCACAGGGGATGTGGTATACGACGACTTCGAAGATGGATTCATGAGGAGTGAGATTGAAACAAGACTACTTCACATCGCCCCTTGCGAAATCTTGATCGTCGGCGGTCTATCCAAAGCAACAGAGAAATTAGTACAGCACCTTTCGGGGAGTAAGACTAATGTATTTGGTGATAAAGTGCGAGTGGAAAGGGTTGACAGACCGAAGACCATGGCAGCTCAAGCTTACAGCCACGTCTCAAATTTCTACGCCGAAAAGTTGAAAATCGTTAACAATGCTGATGATGAGAGAGCTAGCAAGCTCCTCGAATTTGTATCGAAGATGGCGGAAGATGTCACGATATGTCTTTCGGCTATGATCAAGCATATGTCAGAGTACGGGCTTGAACACGTCTTCGACCTTACGAAGTATTTCCAGTCCTTTAGTGCACGGTCCCACATGTTGCTGAATGGAACGAGCCTGACCAGCTTGGAGATTTACCAGAACCAAACGGACCAATCAGAGAAAGGAAGTCTTTTCTGGACTTTGGATAGAACGAAAACGCGCTTCGGACAACGATTGCTACGCAAATGGGTCGGAAGACCATTGTTGGCCAAGTCTGAACTTGAGGAGCGTATCACTGCCGTGGAAGAGCTGAAAGACGGCGAGCGGACAATAAAAACAGACAAGATAAAGCACCTGCTAGCTCAAATAAGAAACGACTTGGAAAAAAGCTTGATCCGTATTTATTATGGCAAGGTTCGTAATCTCTAAAGCCTCTGTTGATTGCATAGCTAAGTACCCCAGTGTACACGCCCTGAACTCTTAGCGGTACTGCAGACTTTGCAGCGGATTGCGAACGAATATGTGACTGTGAAATCCCCGGCAGATGCTGGATTTCGTTCAGCCATGATTAATGAAGCCATCGCCGCTCTTCCGACAATTTCCCAGGATGTTCTCGCTTACCTTGAGAAGATTAACCCTCAAGCAGCCAAGGACGACGACAAGTATGGATTCTTCCGGGAAGAAGAAGAAATGGAGGACATTACTGAGCACAAACTGGGAATTGCCAGCGTGGAGCATGAACTTGATGAACATCGCGCTATTGCCGCTGAGAAAGTCCACAAGAAGAAGGTTGAGTATGTCACAGTGGCAGGCATCGAGTATCTTATCGAGGTTGGGAATGATCAACTGAAAAATGTTCCGGCTTCGTGGGCGAAAATCAGCGGCACGAAAAAGGTGTCCCGCTTCCACACGCCAGAAGTAGTGCGTTTAATTCGCGAACGAGATCAGCACAAAGAGGCCTTGGCTGCTGCTTGCGATGTTTCATTTGCTGCTCTCTTAGCCGATATATCAGCAAAGTATCAATCTTTCAGAGACTGTGTCCAGGCACTTGCTACCCTGGACTGCCTGGTATCCCTGGCTACCATCGCTAGCCAACAGGGATATGTGAAGCCTGAGTATACTGACTCTACATGCATATCGATTGAGCAAGGCAGACACCCGATGGTCGAACAGTTGCTCCTTGATGCTTATGTTCCAAACGACACAGACCTTGCGACAGACCAGACAAGAGCCTTATTAATTACGGGTCCGAACATGGGGGGTAAATCTAGTTATGTGAGGCAGGTCGCTTTGATCGCTATCATGGGTCAGATTGGCTCGTACGTCCCTGCCGAGTCTGCACAACTCGGTATGCTTGACGCTGTTTTCACCCGAATGGGAGCCTTCGACAACATGATGGCTGGCGAATCGACGTTCATGGTGGAGCTTTCCGAGACCTCGGATATCCTAAAGCAAGCTACACCCAGGTCTCTGATTATTTTAGATGAGCTGGGAAGAGGCACATCAACGCACGATGGTGTGGCGATTGCGCAGGCCGTCCTAGACCACGTTGTCAGAAACATCAGAAGCCTGACACTTTTCATCACCCATTATCAGAATCTCAGTGCGTTAGCCAATGGATTCGTAAATGGAGAGTTGAGAAACGTTCATATGAGATTTAGAGAAGGAGGTGAGGAAGGACGGGATATTACGTTCCTGTACGAGATCGGAGAAGGCGTTGCTCATCGATCTTACGGGTAAGCCAAGTCAAGACTACAAGTGGAACTTTTGCTAATGAGACGCAGCCTGAACGTTGCCCGTCTAGCAAATGTTCCCGAGTCAGTACTTAACGTTGCTGCGGTAAAGTCTCACGAGCTGGAAAATGATGCAGCGGAGAAGAGTGTTTTCCACCTGTGAGTTTTGAAATAAAAAGCAGAACCATCTACTAATCTTCTCACTTGTAGATCCCGCTCTCTGCATGATATACTCCAGTGTCGAGACACCGACCAACTCGACCAGCTCGTTACCGGAATCGAGCAACTGTAGTGATATTCATAAGGACATCGGTATTCTTTTATAATTGGCTAAGGGATGCACATCTTCATATCATCGGCCACTTCTTAGAGACATGCTAAGCCTCGCAAGGTCTTCCGGCACGTAAGCTCATCTTCCTTCCCACTGCCTCTTCCTTTTCATGATGAATAAAAATGTCAGAAAATCAAAATCATCGAGCGCTTGCATTCGCAACGCCATGAGAATTGCCTAATTAGACTCTGATATACCTCACATACCTCTGTATTAGTTTCAACGTTGTTTTCAACTATTGCAATTGGCTGACAAGACACTTTGCTAGTAAATCGCTGGCACCGAAGCATTGTTGCGCCCTAGCTCGGAATTGTGATTCACCATTTCCATACATAAGCTATTTGCGATCTACACCCCAACATCGACACACCATCTTGTGGTGTTACTTGCAGATCTCGAGGCACTTTTGATAGGCGAAGACTTCCCACAGTTGTGGGCAGACACCTTCAACCATTGTTGATACCCATCTTTAATCTCATAGGCCTCATTTGGTTTTGTATGTCAGTACACAATCCTTGCTCTTTGAGGATGAATTCCAAGGCGCAAGTCCTTTGTCAGTCGACTTGTTGACTTTATGCCACCTTTCTTTTCCAGGCGATCTAGGAAGCCGCTGTGGCGCTAGACTTCCCACCACCAGAAAGCCACCCATAGCTTTCTAGACGCTCTCTTCGATTAGTCGGAGCGTCGATAGAGCCTCAGATACGTGCACGAGTAGGGTGTGTAATTCGTAGCCGAAAAGGCTATGTAGATATGTTAGTCAAGTGAGTCAGATTCCATGTCAAGTCTGTTTAGCACTACATTGTCTATGATGCTTTATAATATGTTTTAATGTTCGAACAAATACCTATACGGTGTTTAATGAGACCAACATCAGTCAATTTCCTGAGACAAGTATCCTGTATCGCATTATTTCGCAAGACTTACCCGAGAACAAGCTGATGCAGTGTTACTGGTATAGATGGTGAACGATGTATACCTTTGTGGTCCTGATGTATAGAGTGGTCTTCCACCATCCGCTATGAATATGCGATCAACGCACTTTCTGGCAACTCAACATTGACTAAGGGCTGGTAGAGCCAAAATTGGTTAATATCCCAGATTCCTCATCGACGGCGAAGGCGGGTCTGTATGAGAAGCTACAACTATCCACAATCAGGGCTATTCACGAAACACAACCCATGATGCAAGCCCACCAATATCTCTTCCGTTCTACCGATAGCTAAGATCTCAAGATATCTAAACCGCATATTGCTGGAAACTTGCCTCAGGTTCTCCTCTATAGGTATGTACTCAGCTCGTTTCTGCTGTTCCACCACGTCAGTGACGAAAACCATAAGTTATTCTGTGGGCGCGCACAAGCACGCCTTTATGATGACTAACACCCACAAAATCCGAGACAATTTGTTACTACCATTCATACTGTCCGTTGGTTGTATACTCTCTGAGCTGACCTTATGAACAAAAGCAGTCAATGGAGCTCCTGGTTTATCGAAGCTCTAGTGGAAGCCAAGCCGAGAAGTCCAGCATAGCTATCCATGTGATACTCCTCCGTCCCAACTTCCTCCGACGTATTTCCCCTCTACTGCATCGAATGCAGGCCAATTGTACAAAGTGTGTTATCCAGTCTGTTTTCTGACTCTCATGTCCTTCTTAAACTCATTCGAACAGAAGCGCGGCTTCTCGGTTGATTGTACGATCCAAAGATCCTGTTACGTACTTTTGCTGGTTTCGGAATTCTGTTGCTCTGCCTACACCTATCTGTAACCATTGCACCTCACAATTGAAGTAACTTCGGGAATTATCTTTCTCGTCTTTGGAAAACCGACTTCTGTACATCACTCGCAAATCCTAAATTCTCATGGAGTGCCATATAATCATTCGTGTGTCTTGGATTGTTTAGTCCCAGCTGCAGTTACTCAATGTGGAGAGTTTCCTCATGGTTCGATCTTTCCCAATTTGGCTGGCTTCAAAATTGGGGACCCTGCTGCTGACAGGATCCTAAACTTCCCTTGATGTTTCTATAACCCTTGGTCTTGACGACCTTCATCAATAGCACAAGTAAGTCTGATTCAGGGAGCGCTGGCCGCATCAACCTGGAGCGCGCTCGAGTACAACACTATTAAGCAGATTACTACGTCTTAACACGAGACCTTAGCTTTGAGTCCCAGCCAGCCCTCCGTCTTCCACGGGTCTACAGCTCCGGCAACGGTTTTCGCTCTTTCTTTACCTACGCCTCACACCTAGGATCAGATATCTCCAAAACCCTACATTTCCAAATCCTGCTACTACCACTACACCCGTCTTACACTCCATACAATCCTACTGTTCCAATCGCTACGTGCCCTACCAAGCGCAACGCCAAAGCAGTGTCCTACCACGGACCGCTGAGACATACTTGCCACTCCCTAAGAATGAATGGGATCATGATCTCAAATTTCAATTATAACGAAACACCAGTCAGATCCAAAGCTTCGCCACGATCAAGTCCGAGCGCGTCCATTTACAGTAGACCATCCTGTGAATCATTACCTGAATCGTGCCTCGAGTCGCACATAATCCCTGATGATCAGAAAGGGTCCCCTAGAGGAAGAATCACTACGACGTTCGGTGCAGAGCATCGCCAAGTCTCTTGTTCCACTTCCAATCGGTCGGCTGGTCCCAGCTCAGTTGACTTTGGCGATCCATTATGGCGTGAGCGTCTGACTAGTAGAGATCTGACCGCGGAGCCTGAGGAGTTTCTCGATTCACTATTAGAGCCGTGTCCCAAAGAGAGCGTCCGTACAATGACTGAAATCCTTCATCCTACTGACACATTGGGCAGCTCCGTGGACATTAGCGGATTCGGAACACACAGGGATACATTCGCTATCCTAGGCTTGCATCATGCGCGACACTCTAATGACTTACCCTTCTACTTCTTCCATCGGCTCGTATTATACATCGATTTCGAGACTTACCTCGCTGTCCGCCTCTGCTGCCACGACTGGTCAAAGGCGATCTCCCACGCCCGGCCTTTGAGAGTTCCGGCTGTTTCTGTCCTCCCTGCCGAATTGCTGGCACAAATCTATAAGTACCTCTGCCCAATTGGCTTCAATGCTGCCAGACACACCTGTGGTTCGTGGATGACGGCTAGCCTTGACTGGCGGCTGTTGACAGAAATGCTGAAGCGAGGTCATTGGTGGACAGCTGCGGAGGCAGATATGGCAGTTGATGAAATACTAGGATTTGAGAGGCTCACCCTCAGCGACGAGTGGCTGTTGAGTAAACGGCTCTCTACCGAGTGCTCTTTGCGGCCTGACTGGACTGGCGACGGCGTCGACCAGTTTCTAGACGCCTCATGGAACAAATCATATGACAGAACAACCCCGACGGCTGGACGCCACAATCCAACAAGCATTACACTAGTTTCTGAAGTCGACTTCTCGGAGCTAGGCAACGTGTATAGGTTTATAGGAATACCCCAGCATCATATAGCCCTTGGCTTTACCGTTGGCATCTGCAATAAGTTTCTCCTTGTCTACGCAGATTGTACCATCTACGTGTACTCTCTAGAAAACAGGGCATCAACTACGGCTGCTCACAAGGGAGCCTACCTCGAATTTCTGATTAGTATTAATTGTCCCTACCCTGTCCTCGCCGTGACCATGGATACCTCCCAAGAGCGATTCTCTATTGCTGCGCTACTTGAAGGGCGGATGGGTCTGGTCTATAATCTGTATGATGATGTCGCTGTTAGGAGGACGCGCCCTCCGGCCCTATTGCATGTCAGAGCTATCAAGTCAGAAATGTGGGATCACAAGCCTTTCCGCTGTTGCAACCATCGAGCCGACACAGAACAAGATCTCCCAGGATTCAAAAGCACTATAGGTGGCAGAGCACTCCCAGAAACATCAAATTCAGCCTTTACTTCGACCCTTCGTCCCGACCGCCCTGCCAAGACACCTCCCAAATCATCTCCTTCAGGCATCCGCCGCCGACTTCTCAGCAACATCTGCTCTCAGTCATTCCCACCACTCAGCATAGCAATATGCCCCCAACGTCGTTGCGTTGCCTTCGGCTGCGCCACGGGGATTCAGCTCCACTGGGCTGACGACCTGAGCGGCCAGATACTGACTCGCTGGGTTCCGATCACCACTAATAGTGATATTCTCCATTTTATGCCGCAAAGACTAGGCGTTGATCCAACGAACCAAGTTAGACTTGTCACCAGCGCCACGAATGCACCCAGCGAGGAAGCAATGGCGTACAGGCAATTTCTAAGCCGGACAAGATCAGCAAAAGAGGATGGTGGGAAGATACCTGACTTCGACCAAGCAGTACCTCTCAGTGATGGCTTACACATTCTTTTCACTTGCCCGGGCAGCGGAGAGCTCTCAATTGGCCGCGAAGTCCCACCTGCCGTTCCAGGAGAGCCGAAGTTAATAACCAGAGCTGTTCTGCTCGGCCCAAGGGATAAGCATGGAAAGGGCACTGTGCCGAGGATCTACAAAGCCGCAGCCGAATTGAGATGGGGTGTAAGAGTCGTTGTGGGGTATGCGGATACGGTATGGCTATTTTGTGTGTCACCTGATTTGTTTTTCTTTGGAACGGAATGTGAGCAATGTGGAGACGAAGAGGAAGACAAAGAAAATCTATGGCCGCTGCGAATTCATGGTATAGAAATCGGGACTGTGCGAAGTCTGAGTGAAGTGACCATTGATGCTGACGGTGGTGGCATCACTGTCTGGGCCTTTGGAGGAGAAGGTAAGGCTTACATGTACCAACACGGTGATGGTCGAAATCGCGAGATAAGAAAAAGGGTGGTCCTCCGTAGCGGAAAAGTCGTCGATGAAGAAGATGTAGATGGCGATGTCTACATGCGGGACACTGAGGAATCTTCTCCCCCGGAAAGAGCGGACTCTTTCGAAATCCCGTCCCCAGGGTCATATGGAATCCCATTCGCCGCGGAGAACATGTTCCTATTTGCCGCCGAGGAAAATACACAACCGATACCTTTTAAGGAGAATGTCCGCGTATATTTCTTCACTGCTGCTGGCCCGCTTCCGTTATTGCCGATAGATGACGATAGAGACACGCTGATGGCGGATGCCCCTGCGCTAGAGGACGAGGGGTATGTGTCTGAAACGAACAGGTCGGATACGCCTATGCCGGACGCTCCTGCCTATGAGGAGGATGAGGACGAGGGATATGTTTCGGCGGAAGAGGAGCAAGAAGATATGAAGCAGGCGGGTGAGATCATTTCCGTCAAACCGCCGAAGAGGAGGAGCGAAGAGGGCGCTGAGTGGTTAGTGAATGATTGGGGGCGGAGAAGCGGAGAGGCGGAGAGTGAGAGGGAGGGGCAAGTGTGGAGTGGACAGGAGGGTGTTGATGTCAATATCGATGTGCTTTGGGAGTGGGGACTAGAGGTTGAGGTTTTGGGGGGGTAGGGTAGCGGTAGTGGTAGTTTGTGGGAACGGACATGTTATCTTTATCATGGTCGTTCAACTGGAAGGGAATGACAACGCCGTCAAATGGATGTGACTCTCTATGGAAGAAAATCTCTTGCATGTCTTGTGATTGTTGTACCAACCTTTAACACTCCCGCATTTCATGGAACACTTGTTAAACTCGCTTCCTTTTGCGAGTCATCGCCTTTCACCTCATCCACTCATCCACCCATCCACTCTTCAATCTCGCTTGGTTTTGTCTCAGTATAAAAAGTCCTCGAGTGAGTATTCCCATTTTTTATCTTTGCTTTGGTATTCTTTCTTTTTCTTTTTCTTTTTCGTTTGGGGGGGGTTTGCGGATGTGAAAGTTTGTTAGAAATGGGAAGGGAGTGAGTGAGTTGGGATGAGGACGGAGAGGATGGGGCAGTGTGCAGTGTGCAGGGCTGCGAAAGAAAGGGGGGGCAGGGAAAGTGAACAGAACGAGGTATGTGGAAAGCGTTGTACGAGGTAAACTTTTCAGCCCTTGGAAGGGGCTACTGTAAGACAAGGTAAAGCGTACGTAGGAAGAAAAGAGAGGTCAGATGTGGATTTGAGGTGCGTGTAGAACTTTTGAAGAAATTTGGATGGATATTGGGTTTGATGAAGGTAGTCAATAGTAATGATTATCGTAAGGTTAGGGGTTCGGGTTATCCAACGACTAAATAAACAAAAGGGTATCCTCGTACATTCAGAATATGAAGGTATATAGCAATCCTTGGAATCAAGAAATAACCAACCCCACCCCACTCCACCACCCCACCACCACCACACGACCCATCCGCCCCTCCTCTCACCCACCATAAAACCGCCTAAACCGATCCCTCCCCCCCCACCCCACCTCCCCCACAACCCTCTGACAACAAATCAACAAACCCGGAAACTTCCTCGTCCAAAACCCCAAATACCCGGCCGGCAACCCGCCCACCTTCTCCCTTACCCCCTCGGGCATATCCTCATAATGATTCTTCTTATTCCTCAGCGCTCTGAGCAAATCCAGCACTTTGCCGCCGTTGTACTTGCGCTGCTTGCCGAGCGTGTCCTTGAATTCCTTTGGTAAAAGCTTGAGGAAGTCGCCGTTGGCAGAGGGGGGGACGATGGAGGGGAAGTAGGACTCGAGGTGGGCGAGGGCGGCGGAGGGAGGTTCGCGGGGCTCGAATTCGAAGCCGTCGCTGACGTGGCAAAGGAAGTCGAGGCGGTCGTCTGGGGACCAGAAGAAGGGGTGCGTGAGGATGGTGGCGGCGTCGGGGCGATCGCGCGGGTTTTTCGACAGCATGCTGCTGATGAGGTCTTTGGCTTCCCATTGGTAGTCGCCGAGGTTGGCAAGGTCGTCGATGTGGTAGGCGCCTTTGACGATGTTGGCTTCGCGCATGTATTTGCCGTCTTTGTCGAAGGGATGGTTGCCCGAGGTGAGGACGTAGTAAAAGACGCAGCCGAGGGAGAAGATGTCAATGGCGCGAGTGGCGCGGCGGTTGGTTTGCGGGTCCAGGACTAGGGGTTCGGAACCGCGGTCGGAGGAGGTGAACGGGAGAGGTGGGGATGCGAGGTCCTCGTCGACGAGAAGTTCGGGAGCGCGCCAGCCAGAGGTGCCGGCTGCATGTGCGGTGGTTGCGCGGAAAGAGTTTTGGTCGCCCTCGAGTTTTTTGCAGAGGCCAAAGTCGGAGATGAGGATACGAGGCGGTTGCGTGGTGGAGGTGATGGGTGGGAGGAGTTTGGGGGCGGAGACAAGGATGTTTTGGGGTTTGATGTCGCGGTGAACGATTTTGAGCGAGTGGAGATATTGGACGCCGGCGGTGATTTGCTTGAGGACGTCAGGAAGGTCAAGGTTGGAGCCGATGAGGTTGGGGTAGCTTTGAGGTTTTTCGATGACGTCTTGGAGGGAGGCTGGGCAGAGCTCAAGAGCGATATAGAGAAATTCGCCAGCGGATTCCTTGTCAAAGTAACGGATTACATTTGGGTGGTCGTCACTCTCTGTAAGTAGGCCGACTTCGTGTGAAGCAATCTCATAAAATTCTTGGAGCATGCGTTTGACTGCCACTTCTCTGTTGCCAAACGAACCCCTAAAGACCATTGTCCCATGGCTGCCGTGCCCAAGGACAGTATCTGTATAGACTTTCAAGTGCCCGATTTGTATAAGAGGACTGCTTACATCCGTCATCTCGATTGGGCTTATGGTCTTGACAAGCGGCTCTATTTGCGACTCTTTTGCGATCTGCATGATCTCTTGCACCTTCTCGTCCACCTCATCCCTTTGCTCCTGTTTACTCTTTTTGCGGTGCTTCACGCCCCCTCTGATACCTCGACGAGCCTTCTTCTTGCCCGGTTGCGGAGAGTTTGCGCCTTCTTCCTCGTTGGGTGCTGGAGAGCGCTCTTCAAAACGCACCCCCTTCTCGTCGCCATTTTCGGTTCGGCCACGATCTTCTTCCATAGTGTTAGCACGACTCCGTAGTCTCGGAGGCGGCTCTAGTAATGTCGAGCGTCTGGATATTGTTGGAGTTACATCGCCGTTTTCCTTCTCTAGAACTTCCAGGGTTGCTGGTGGTTGTTCGTCAACCCAAGGTGGCTGGGCCACGATTGGAGATGAAGGCACAGACGCCATGGTTTGTTCCACTGGACTAAGCACATCTTTAAGCTCTAGATTCTGCTTGACAAATTTCAAAATGGTCCTCCTGTTGACTCCAAGAAAGGCAAAGAAGATGATGACAAGAAATGCCACAAGGATATCTGCAAAATTCTCGGCCGCACTGCCAATGATCCTGCTATTACCCAACACCGGCAAAGAGCTTAGAGGCGGTATGGCAGTATAAACGCTCACCAGGGCGTCTTCCTTTACTTCCGGCACTGGGGCTGGACCAGATATGGTCAATCCACTACCTCGCCATTGATCAATATCTGCAATGGCATGTACACCTACGAGCCCTTCTTGCCGTTGAGCAAGGCCGAAGGATGGCGTGGAATATGTCATCTCAACCCAGTCTTTGTCGTAGCACTGCGCAGGCTTCGCTCTTCCCGTCACAAGCGGGTAAGTATTCTCAGACATTGCAAACCATCCTCCGGCTTCTGTGTGATTTACAAATATGCGGTTCCGACCACTAAATGAATTGTAGAGATCCTGATTATCCACGGGTCCAACGGGTTGCGGTAATACAACAAGCTGTGTGTCACCGTCACCCATATCCAAAGGTCGAGCCACGTCAAAGACTCTGACCACTGGTGATGGGAGTTTCTGGGTATAAGATCTTTGCCGGTCATTCAATTGTGCGTAATCCCATCCAAAGATGCTTCCATCGTGAAGCGAGTAAACATACTTATTGTCCATTGTCGACGAATATTGACGATGCAAGTCTTCGTCTCGAGTGTTCGGTCCCCATTCCGAGTACATCAAAGTGCAAATAGGCTCGGTTGTATCTCGGTTCTGGATCGTAATCGTGTACTCGGTACGTCCAAGTACGAAAGAATCACTCGGACCACATTCTTCTTCATCAAGACCCTCAAGACCACTTGGCTTGGGACAGCTCTGATGATACTTCCCCGGAGAGCTACCGGCACCAGAGCCAAAAATCTTCGTTATACTGCCAGTACCGGCATCCACAGTGTAGAGCTTGGTCTTCTTCTCCGCATTATAGACCACAGCAGGATCTATGCTTTCGTATGGCGACATGTCCTCCACAAGTTGTTTGACTGTCATGTGCAGCCTCTGCAGTCCACCATTGAGACCCTGGTTGTAGATATAAATATCCCCATCTCTGCTAGGCTCGACGATCCACAAAAAGTCATACTCTGTGCTCGCTCCGTCGACTTTAGATTTATTCTGCGGGTGATATATCGTCTCTACCATTGGTCTGTCAACCTCCAGCTCCCACCTTGGAACTCCCGTCTTCCTATCTCTTGCGTGTATTGACCCATCCACGGTCGCCAGGAGTATAAAGTCCTCAACTTCCCAATCCTGCAGAGACCGCGCATTATGCGGCGAGGAAATTCCAGCACTCTTGCCGGAGCCTCTTGCAGGTTGGAGAGCTCGTACGGCACCGTTGTCGGCTGCCGGAGCTACGGTTGTTGCGATAGCGCTCGCTCGTTCGTGGTTCAATGAAGTATCTTTGAGATGTTTGTAGTTAGTTGTGTCATAGCGATTCTCGTCTCGATGAAACCCGGGAGATCCAGGAGGAGTGTGTCGCTCGGCCAAGGGGCCTTCCTCGTGCGGTGATTTGCGATAGTATTGTTGCCCTGGTTGCTGCGATGCGACGAGGAGGGGAAAGACGAGTAACGAGGCAGTCAATGCTGACAACACAGTTCTCCCTACGCCGGTCCTGCGACGCATAATTTTTGGAGGTTCAAGAAGCTGCTGGCTGTCAGCCTTAGCAGGCAGCAATTGCGGGTTTGAGATTTAATAAAAGATTCGACATCGATCTGCTCAAAGCAAGTGTAGATGTGATCAATATCGTCGAGGCACCCATGCAAATAAGGTGTTACTTTGTATAGTATATATGGAAAAGCGAGAAGGCGCAGAAATGAATGAGACACGGGCACAGCGAGGACAAAGTTCGTAGCTCGCATACGAATCCAATGTTACACACTAGAGCTGAGCCGTACCAAGCCCACCAATTGTAACCATCCATAACGTTTTAAATCATCCCTAAGCTGGTTTAGCCTCCCATGTCAGAATAAGCGCTTCGTGCTCCGCGGGTATTTCGAAGTCGACAGAAGCTACCAGATGAGAATGACGACGGTAAGGTAACAAGAAACCTCTTTTCTATAAGCATTGTTCTTGATCGGAACACACAAAGCATTGTGGAGTAGAACGGGACATGCACAATAGGTGTAACAAAGGATTTGGCGAGAAGCGGCACCTGCAGGACGCCTTGTAATCCTTCGCTCACACAACTGCGTTATTGGGGATTTGAGGCAGAGAATGTCGGTGAAATCAATTGGTGCGTTGAACGAGTACTCAATTAAACCCCTCACGCGGAGAAGTGCGGTCTGTATACCAAAGGCGAGATAGATTCTATAATTTAAAATGATGGCGGTTTATGATAACGGCTACTGATCCTTTTCTTGATTTTGAGATTGACCACTTGCTGGGAGGTCCAACGCGTCTCCTACGAGCTACGTGCTGGCTACCAATTGACGCCGCACATCCATGTAAATCTTTTCCGGATTCAATCAAGAAGGATTTCTCTAGTCATGGGTAGAGCCTGTGCAACAAAGGAGTGAACGTACTGGGGCAAAGTGTGTCAACAGAGAGCAAAGGTGAGATGGGGCTGTACAGCTTGCAGGTAGCAGCCAAAGAAACGCGCAAAAGAAAGGTAGGTGGTACAGGAAGGGATAGCTCAAACAGGTTGTAGAAAAAGGCTATAGCTAATGCGCCCATACTTAGGAGGCAACTGGTTCACCAAATAGTCCAGCGAGAAGTAATACTACATCAGGACCTGTACCTTTCAATCCTGTGAGAGATCTCTGAGGCATCCTGTTGGTTCGCATAATCACCGTTGCATGTCATGTAACTTCTCAAAGTTGACATTGAGGCGAAGTGCCTCGTGGAACCACTATTTATGTCTGGTACTCTAAACGCCTTTCGAATGCTTAGTGGCTGGGGAATCACAATTTTTACCTGGAACGCTCTACATCCGCTCTCGCTTCCTAGGCGCCGATCGAATGATGTTGTCAACCCGCAGTAACAACTAACATAGTCAGCGTCAAATTCGTTGCATTCATTGATGCGTTCAGCTCACCTCTGCCGCTTCTGATGCCGAAGACACGACCGCCCGCTTTAATTTGTAGCTCTCAATCACACCCATTTGCCTCATGTCTGCTATGCCTCCCCCTGGGGTTAGTAGATCTAGACCAGAGCTTGTCTTGCCATTGTATATCTCTTTTTTCAGTCTTGCCACGAGATCGCTGGAGTCGAATCCAGCATTATCTGCGAGAATGGTCGGCAACTGTCGCAGAGCAGTGGCGAAGGAATCCACCGCTATTGCCTTCTTCCCCGTAACGTTTGGAGCTGCCTGCTCAACAGCTTTTGCCATGACCATTTCCGCACAGCCTCCACCGAGTGTCGTTTTCGGCTCGAGGACCGTCTGTGAGAGCACAGCCAGAGCATCGTGTAACGATCGTTCCGCCTCGTCTAGTAATTGCTCCGTGGCTCCCCTGAGTACGATTGTACAAGCTTGGCCAGCTGCGACACCGGAGAACTTGATCAAAGTGTCTTCGCCAATAATCACTTCCTCGATCAAATCACAACGACCTAATTTGACGCTTTCCGGATGATCAAACGTTGAGGCAATTTCCCCCCCAGTGACCAAGGCTAATCGTTCGATACCGTCGAAGTCTGCATGTTCTATAGATATGATGCCGGCATCCGAAAATAGCTGTTCAGGCCAATTGTAAATGAGTTGTCGATTGACGAAGCAGTTGATGCCATGCGCCTTAATCTTCTCCACCTTCGCCTTCATCTTTTCTCGTTCCGCTTTCTCAAGCTCGGCCAGTTTCCCCGTAGATTCAACCTTTACCCTCGCACCAAAGATCTTAATTTTGTCCGTGTCCATAGCAGTGTTGGCCACCAGGATCTTGGCATTCTCCAATCTCTTGGGTTGGTTCACACCTATTCGCTTGTCTAGAATAAACCCCTCGTCTAAGTATGAGTCGTTGAGCTTCCCTCCGGCCTTCTTTATGATCTGTATGTGGCTTAGATCCGCTGATCCTCGCATCCTCAAGACTGCCTTGCACGCTAGCTCTGCGAAGTGATTCCGATCCTGACTTAGCACCTTAGAGCTTAATGTAGTCCTCGCAATTGCTAGTAGGTCTTTGCGGAATGCTTCCTTATCGTTGCTGTGATCGACGGCAGTCTCAGCCAAAGCAGACAAAGCAACATGGCTCGCAATTCTGTATCCTTCAATTATAGTTTGAGGATGTATCTTCTTTTCTACTAGCTTCTCTGCCTCTCGCAATAACTCCGCTGCTAGGACCGTGACTGAAGTTGTACCATCTCCAACCTCGTCATCTTGGACTTTCGAGATATTTACGAGGACTTTTGCTGCAGCATTGTCGAGAGCTATCGCCTTGAGGATAGTTGCTCCATCGTTTGTGACCATTATCTCACCCGTTGAACTGCCAGCTGGGTTAGATAGATCAAGAGAGGGCCAGGACTCCACATACGCTGACTGTAATATCTTGTCCATCCCTTTTGGGCCCAAAGTACTCTTCACCAGATCTCCAACCGCGATTGCACCAACGAACGCCGAGAGACGCGCATTCTCGCCCTTTTCCTCTGTAACATCGTCTCCGAATATCTGAGTGGGGTTGAAAGCCGCCTGAGGTATGTCAGCTTACTACAAGTCATGCCGGGAAAGGCCAGTACCATATCTTATTGTCTGGTGACTGAACGTCTCTTGAACTTTATGATCGTGAACCAACTAGGTAAATTTTGAAGTCGCGCTAAGGTATGACAGTATCGAAAACGCACCTCGAGCACTAGCTCCGTAAATTACCTCCGCTCAACGCTGGAAACCTGTGTCCATCTTAGACAATTTCAGAATCTTTATTTACAGGTAGGTACCTACAAACTATCTATCGACAAACAATTCGAAGGGTACTGCTTGCTGCCATTCGATCGCGAGGGCTTTCATTTGGCTCTGACATTTTAACCATTGAGTCGGTCGTAACAAATGACGAGATACCTCTTCCCTTGTCCAAGTCCACCTTTACTCTGTATTGACCGGATCGGTCGTGCTTGAATTTCCTTCGTATGTCTCCCAGCGCAAGACACTATGCTATCATGTCCATGAGGATTGAAAGGTGACGAAACGAAGCCGACTGCCTTTGATTGTCGACTCACAAGAGAATTCGAACGGCTTTTACCAAATCGACGTTTTCCATCCGTTCCAGTCAGCCCTAGCTGGATTCCATCTTTGATCGGATGATGTTCTGGTTCCTCATTGATATGATCGCTCGATAAGCGATTGCAGCATATCCAGCAGAAGGCGGTGTCCAATATGGCGAAGGGCCATGCGCCAGCGAAGCAAACCCTTCTATCCGTCTAATCTAGCAGTCCTTTCACCAACTTCTCCTCGTCTACAGCTCGCGAAAGTGCGTCTATAGCTTCATTAATCGAACAAGGATCTCTCCTTGTGTAAAGTGCTAGTGCTAATGTTGGTAGCCGTCGCAGCGTTCGACCACTTAGGTTCTAAATTTTAAGCCTACTCAGCTCTCGTTGACTTTCAAGGATACGCTGGCAACATACCTCGCTCTTCTCGGCAATATCCCAAAGCCTTTGTGGTAAAGAGTCTTTCCCTATGCCGAGATACATTGGCGTAAGGTTGTGGGGCGGGAAGATAGTGTCGTCAATAATATGCGAACCTTGTCCATCTACAAGAGTATTTGGTGATTCGCACTCCATTGCACCATTTTCAAGGGAGTGACCGTCTTCAGCAAAGTGATCTACTGGGGCAATGATGCCGCATCGGGAGAGCTCAAGATAAGTAGTTCGGTAGATCTCATATCTCGCTTCAAGACATGGCTCAGGTATGAGCTGTTTGACATCAACCCGGTCCAAGAACGCAGGGTCCTAGTCAGGTTAAGCCTTGATTCTCACGGAGAAGGTATCGCTTACCATAGCCTTAATAAGATTACTTGTACAAAGGATGAGAAGATTAGGTCGATTGTGAAGTCGATCAAGTGCAACAAGCAAAGCGTTGACGGCCTATCAGAATAGAAATCAGTCTTGTTGATAGACCACACAGCGCAGCATATTTGCAGTACCCTCAGAGAGTCCCGTGGCTCATTGCTGCTGGCTGAGTACTGCCGCGTATTTGCCAAGCTTTCTATCTCGTCGATGAACACAAAGACGAAAGTATCATTGTCCTGATCAAGCATGGCCTCGATCTTTCTGAACAGCGTGCTCACGAGCTTGCCACTTTCACTGAAAAACTTGCTAAAGAGCGAGTGAGCATCGAACTCGATTAGCTTGCATATAGGGTACTGTCGACAAAGGCGCTTCGATAGTTGTTGCGAGAGCGCGCGACAGAGCGTAGATTTTCCAGTCCCAGCGGGTCCATGAAGAAGGATTATTCGATTCCAACTAATCGACTTACTACCAGCACAGTGCGAAGCAAAGGATACTAAAACATCTCAGTACCTTCGTATTCTAAGTAGAATATGATTGCTTACTCATTCGCAGGCAGAATCTCAGCAGCCGGAAGTGAACGGGATCTTCAAATATCAACCTGCGCACGATAAGTTCATAGATCGCTCGACAAACAAGGCGCCTGAGGCACGTACGATTCCCAGACACCATGCAGGCTCCTGTTAGGCAGACGCGTGACCTTAGCCTGCGGTGTGCTACTTCCTTCGTCATTGGCAGAGGCATCAGTATCAGCACATTGCACCCCATAAGCTGCTTGAAAAGGTTCCTCTGATTCAGGATGCAACTGGAAGATATCCACCTCGATATCAACGTGTGCAAGTATTACGATCGGCGTTACTTCTATAGTAGGGCTGACATCTGCTATAGTGAGGAATTCGAGGTATTGCGAATCACTAAGCCCAGCTTGAAAGTGAAAAGATCAGCTAGGTTGCTATACATAGTTGATATACCAGACGACCCACGGAAAGAAGTAAACGTTCGTTTAAGCTCTAAAGACACAAAGTTTCGTCTGAGCCAGTTGGTGACCTCCTCCACTAACTAAGATATTCATAGGTTATTAGACCATGTTCCATGAACGAGGAGTATTTTGTTGCATACAATAAGGTTTGATGTCTTTAGTTCAGCACTTATGGAACACTCAACATGTAAGACAGGCTTGGCTTGTGCAGTGTGGGCGATGGAGGTCATCATAATATTCAGGACTAATGATAAATTATCTTAGAAATCTCAAAGTTGTCTGGGTACCTCAATGTGAAGTCATAATTTGATTGGTTCATAGAATACCATACGGATTACCAGTTTTCAGTACCATGGTAGCACTTCTGTCCGATTGAATATGTTACCCTACGCCTTACCTACCTTGCATCTGCTTTAACGTCTGATCGTCATTGTGAGCCGCAGCGCCAATCCTTTGATCCCCATCCAAGAGCACCTTTTTTTAGGACTCGATACCATGAAGGATATGTCCTTTCCACATCTGTGACTACGCACGTAACGTATAGGAGAGACTGTTGTGATCATGGCTACGGCCTGGATTCTGAAGGACAACGGATCTGATAATCCTTTGGCTCCGGACACTAAAAACCAAAGAGATCTCACTACACAGTTAGTCGTATCTATTGCTCTAGGTCTCAGTGCTTTTGTCGCCTTTTGTGTGAGTCAAATCCGAAGCATACACTTCGACAAGTGCTCAAGCTAAACATTGCTGCTCTTGTAGTTTCTGAGGCCAAGATGGACAGGCCTTTACGCCGCACGGAAAAGACAGACAAATGCCGCCGCAAGATTGCCAGAGCTACCTAATACGTTTTTAGGGTGGATACCAGTATTGTATAGGATAACAGAGGAGGAAATTCTAGCCTCAGCCGGTCTGGATGCCTTTGTCGTGAGTACATCTCTCAAGCTTTGGGTTTCGCACCACTGAGTTCATGATTTAGTTTCTGCAATTCTTTGGGATGGCTATAAGGTTTCTGGCTGTCACACTCTTCTTCTCACTCGTCGTCATATTGCCTGTACATATTCACTATACTGGAGACTGGGGCTTTTCGACCAATGGTACCGATCCCAACGCCAATATCACATTATACCCAAATCTATATCGCAGAACATTGCTTCTTCAGGATAACGGAGACCAACCCCCAAACGGTTTTTGGGAAGGACTTTTAGCCCCGCCTACAGACTTCCTGTGGATGTATGTTGCTTTTGTCTATCTTTTTACCGGCCTGGCATTGTATCTCATAGTCACCAATACAAAGAAGATCATTCGTATTCGGCAAAACTTTCTAGGAAGCCAATCTACGATTACTGATCGGACGATTCGACTATCCGGAATACCAGAAGAGCTTCGGTCCGAAGAGAAGATCAAGGAAACTGTGGAAAAGTTGGAGATTGGCAAAGTTGACAGCGTCATGTTGTGCAGAAATTGGAAGGAATTAGATGACTTGATGGAAACAAGGATGAGCGTCTTAAGAAAGCTTGAGGAGGCTTGGACTGTGCATCTTGGGTACACGCGAAGTAAAGATCATCGAGCGTCCCTGCGCAGAGTGCAGCCCCCAACCTCAGGTGGCGAATACGAACATTCTCCACTCCTTGACGAAGATGCCAACGGTCAAAGCCACGTGACGCCGTACGCCCAGGACCGACCTATGACAAGAATATGGTACGGTTTCCTTGGTCTGCAAAGTCGGCGAATTGATGCTATCGATTACTACGAGGAAAAGCTCCGGAAACTTGACGAACAAATTAAGTCAGCAAGAAAGAAGGATTATAAGCCTACGCCGTTGGCCTTTGTGACATTAGATTCAACTGCCGCCTGCGTAAGTTCTGTATGAGCTATAGTTCCGCTTGGCTAACAAAACGCAGCAAATGGCTGTGCAGGCAACCATGGATCCAGAGCCAATGACGTTGCTAGCCAAGCCTTCGCCTGCTCCTTCGGATGTTCTGTGGCAGAACACCTACCTGCCGAGATCAAATAGGATGTTGCGGGCATGGTCTATTACTGCTGTTATCGCCATTCTCACTGTCTTTTGGTCGGTGCTGCTCGTCCCATTAGCCGGCTTGCTGAGTCTGGAGTCCATTCGTAAGGTCTGGCCACAGCTCGCAGATGTCCTCGAGAGCCATGAGATCGTCAGCAGTCTAGTCCGGACTGGCTTGCCAACCCTCGTCATCTCGTTACTTAATGTTGCTGTGCCCTACTTGTACTTTTGTAAGTCCGACTCGAACTTTTCCCACGACCCAGCTTCTAACAGGTTGACTCCAGGGCTTTCCAACCTGCAGGGCATGATCTCCCAAGGCGAAATCGAACTCTCCCTCATCTCCAAAAATTTCTTCTTTACTTTCTTCAACCTCTTCCTTCTCTTCACGGTCTTTGGTACCACGTCCAAAGCCGCCGGCTTCTTCGACCGTATCGGCGACTCCCTCAAGGACACGACCAGCACTCTCTACATCCTCGCCACCTCTATCCAAGAACTAGCCCAATTTTATGCCAACCTTATCATCTTGCAAGGTCTCGGCCTCCTCCCCTTCCGACTCTTGGAATTCGGCAGTGTCTTCTTGTACCCTATATTCCTTATAGGTGCCAAAACTCCTAGAGACTACGCCGAACTTGTCCAACCCCCAGTCTTCTCATATGGATTTTTCCTTCCTCAAACCATCCTCATCTTCATAATCTGCACCGTCTACAGCATCCTTCCCGGCTCCTTCCTCGTGCTCTTTTTCGGCCTCGTCTATTTCCTCATTGGCGGGTTCATCTATAAATACCAACTTCTCTACGCTATGGACCACCGCCAACACTCGACTGGCAGAGCATGGTCTATCATCTGCAACCGCATCGTTGTCGGCTTAGTAGTCTTTCAACTCGCAATGGCCGGCGTTCTGGCGCTCAAGTTGGCCATTAAAAGATCAATATTGATCGTGCCATTAGTAGCCGGAACGGTCTGGTTCATCTTCTTCTACAACCGCACCTACGAGCCCCTGATGAGGTTCATCGCCCTGCGTAGCCTCCACCGCGACGGCGACTCCCCCGACGCAGTAGCCGCAGTCGAGTCACGGTACGATAGCGAAACAGGCCAGGGTAGGGTGGTTGATGAAGACGATGTCACGGGCTTGAGGTTTATCAACCCTAGCCTTATCATCCCGCTGGAGGAGATGTGGGTTGCGAAGAAACCCGCTGATAATTCCAATCATGGGGTGGTGGATGACGGGGTGGATGAAACGGAGGATACTGGACAGTCACCTTGGGCGGATGAGACTGTATAGGGTTTTGGACGGCGATGGGTTCTGGTTTGAGGTTCTTGAAATTGTTCCATAGCATCATAGTGTCGGGCCCGTACACCATAGGTAGAGTAGCATATGAGTACTTCATCAAGGTTGTTACGAGACTACATGGCTTGTAGTCTGTGATGTCAGTGTTCGTTGCTTCTAGAATGAAATTGAGAGACGAGTAAAGAGACAGAGTGAGGGAAAGGTGAGGCCAAGTGTGGAGTGCTAAATGCATACATGAATCGTCGTGCAGATGCTCTTCGAGAAAAGGGGTTAGTCCGATGACTACTTTCTGTAGTTTGGATTCCTACCAATAGACTGGGCTATTTCTGTGGTTTCAGTGCTTATAGAGCGAGTTACTTCTATAGATTAGGTTCCTTCGGCACACTAGGTTTATCCTGTAGATTACGAGTAGGATGTGTTTCTTATATATTGAGTCCCTTCTTTACAATGGATCCCTTCTATATATCGCGATACCTGACAATATACTTAGACACTGCGTAGATACCTATCTTGAATATTCATTGTTTCTTAACCGGCTCCAACCTTACCTTCTTTGTTCCATGAACCCCATAACCATTGACCTTCCCATACACCCACATCAACGCCACGGTACTCCCAGTCATCAACACCGCGCTCATCGCAAAGAAGCCGACACGCCACGGCGTTGCAATGGCCTCAAAGAGCGGATACGGGTAGTAGGCGTTATGGAGAAAACACTGTTCTACCCAGAACCAGTATGAGAGTGCTAGCGCGCTGCTCAGGCACATTGCTCCCGGGAGCGAGATGGACCAGGGAGGGGAGAGGAAGAGGAGATCGATGACGAGGACGATGGCGGGGACGGCGTGGAAGCTGATGTCTGGGGGAGGGATGAGTGGTGGGATTTATCGGAGGGTTGGGGAGGAATTACCGGGGAGTAGGCCGAGTTCGAGGAACTCGGGGCGGACAAGTTTCTCATCGATCTGGAGGAGAGATTAATGATGCACGCCTCCATGTAAGCATTCAAAACACACTGATCGGATAGTCCAATATAGAACGCTGATAAGCACTTCTATTGGTGCAGAGCACACAGACAGTGTATTCTTCCAACGGAACAATGTCGGAGAGAGCGTAATATCCGCCAAAGATCCGAGTGCGAATGTTATCGTTGCAAGGAAGAGACCGATGATGGTAAGATACTGGAAGTGCCAGCCATATGAGTCATTACTATAGCAGTGTCAGACGAGGTCGATACTGGGCATCTGTCATGACCCTCCATACAGGCTCACTGCGGGATTAATTCACATTAGGCTGGGGTAGTCGATGAGACTAAAAGTTAAAATTTAGCTTGAGGCTTTTTAGGATAGAGCGGGCCGATGAGGGCATACTATTTGAAGGATGCAGCGAAGCTTGACAAGCCTGCAAACTTCTATAATCAGCAGTGCGAACAAAGATATTGTCAGCTGTACTCTACCTACATGGATGAGTGAGGAGAAGCCGCGGGAGGGCGATGTGAGCCTTTGCAAGGGATGGCGTTTCATCAGTGAATTGGCTCTTGTTTCCATTGTGGACTGGAGCCAATATAGGTACACCAAGACAACTGATACTTGATGTTGTTGACGAAGTGTAGAAGTGATGCTGTAGAGAGTAAGGGAGTGGGAAGGAACCCTAGCGGGTTCTTCGGACCTTCCTCCGCTAGCGCAAGGCTGCTTATCTTATCGCCTTAGTCTAATGCTTTCTTCGGCATACTCTCTAAGCTCGATATCGGAGTTTTACCCAGTGACAAGTATTGTGCAAGCTGTATTGCGGATACACACTCTACAAACCGCACAAAGTATCCACTATCATGAGAGCTGCAACCCGTAGACCAAGCTGATCGTTTCTGAAATGGTGAAAGGCTTCTGGGGGCTGAGAAGATGACTCCCAGCTAATGGTCCCTGAGCTCGCGATGGCTCTGATCTTTACCTGCTAAAGGGATCTCATTCAAGACTTGCTCCGTTTTCGCGTTTGAATTCAAGATGCCTCGACCAAAGAAGGTTGGGGCGCCGGAACCGAAGACACGGAGTCGTAACGGCTGTTGGTAGGTTGTCCATAGCTTTCATATCCCGCCAGAATTTCACAAATTTAGTTGACACGTTTTAGGCCTTGCAAGGCTAGGAAAATAAAGTGTGGAGAAGAGAGACCGAAGTGCCAGAACTGTGAACGGCAAGGCGAAACCTGCGATTACAGTATCCGGTTGAATTGGGAAGGTCGGACGAAAAGAAAAGGAGGTGATACTATCTTACAGTCGCCCAGCTCCAATCACCATCAACACGTTACTAGTCCTGTTGGAGACAGTGATGTTGAAACTCTTGGAGTTTCCAGAGGACTTCAATCTAGAACCTCGCCAACGGCTGCAGGTTCTCCGGAAGCCCACAGTTCTCCTCAAATCCGTAGACTTCGCGGGCAGTCCCTACTACAAGCAGATCTAAGACAGCCCCGACCTACTAGCATAGATGGGCCCGCACAAAATATTTCATTGCCTACTGGAGTGACGGCAACTTCTCCCTCGTCAATATCCACAATTGATCCAGCGCTTGCGCGTATGCAGGACAATGAAATGATGGAGCAGTTCGAACCAATGAGCCATATAGGCAATCATGTTGGACACGGTAGTCGAGACCTTAGAGACCAGTTTTCAACGGTACAGCTTTCCAGGATACGAGATCAACACAAAAGTATGTCATATCCTTCACCCTCGGATTCCAACGTAGAGAGTCCACCGAATTCCTTGAGTGCAGTGCCGTTTTCTGGAGGGAACCATCTGTCAATGCCGGATCCTCAAATGCCCCCTCCCTTTCAGAACTCTCTCTCTCCTCGGCCATATCCAAGCAATTTCCGCAAAAGCCAGGAAGACGTTTCTTTTCACACACAGCATAGATCTAAGAGAATACGACTTAGTCCCTCAATCGATCCCACCGATGGGACTCAGCGTAACCAAGCCGGCTCATATGGCATCTACAATGTGGGAGTGGCTCCCAGATACGTGGCTTCACACATGTCACCTCATGCTATGCAGTCTGTCTATCATAATACGTTCAACGGCAATATAGGGATCCCGCTGACTCCAGCGGCTTCGTCTGTCGCCTCTGAAGATAACTATGTGCGCTCCGTCTCCAAGCCTTCATCCCAAGTGCTTCAGGATTCACCTGATCTTCGTCGTCTCTCTGTCAAATCATTGCTGTCAGATGACTCTCCTGCAGACTCCGGTACTGAGAGTGCTATGCCCGCATCGCCCTATGGTGCATCTTCCGTCAGTACTCCTACGGCCAACTATGGCGTTGATCGGGGTTTCGCAGACTTAGATCTCCCTAACAACAACGACTCAATCGCATTGAACGGTTTAACGCCCTCGTTATCCACCATTTCCCTGCACAGCTCAGAGCAAGAAACTTCAATCGGTGATAACGACTTCCCCGCCGAATTTGGGTTCGGTCTCCATGGTACTACTCCTGGCTACTACGCAAAGCCTGTGATAGTCACTATTCCTAGGTCGCTAGGGGTACTACCTTCAACTCTACAAGAGAACCCCATGAACATGCTCTACTTTCATCACTTCTTGAATCATACAGCAAGGATCTTGGTCCCCCACGACTGTTCTGAAAACCCTTTTAAGAGTATTCTTCCCCAGAGTACGCAGTCATGTTAGCAATGAACCGGTTCTGAGCTAATTTTAGCAGTGGCGGTTAAGGATACCAACCTGCTTCGTCTATTACTAGCGTACTCTGCTAGTCACCGAGCACGACTGCTGAAGCACTCTGAACCAGCCAACAGAATCGCACTCTGGGTTCAGGATGTCTTTGGAACTCTCAGTCGCGCTCTAGACGATCCAACCGGCCAGATATCTAACGTCAACCTTGCGATAGCTATCATGCTCGCATCTCTCGAAATAATCTCACCTAATACATTCGATGTTCCTGTGCCTTGGCAAAACCATCTGAACGTTGCTCGACGCATGATACTCGCTAGAGGTGGTGCACAATCTGTACATCGAAAAGACAAAGTTTCATACTTCCTCAGCCGATGGTTCGCTTATCTAGACGTTCTAGGCAGCCTTAGTGGTAGTAAGAATGACCAGCCTTTGTTTGGTGGTGACTACTGGGTGGCCGATGACTCAGACGACGAGAATGACTTTCAGATTGACTGCCTCCTGGGCTTCACAAGCCGCTGCGTCAGCATTCTGGCTAAGATTGCTGAGCTTGCCAGACAGTGCGACAATGAGCGCATCGACTTGAATGGTAACGTTCGCGAAGATTGGAACCCCTCAGATCAGACTATCGAAGCCGCCGGTAAGCTCAAATATGATCTGCAAGAAGCAAGGATGCACAGGTACAAAGGATGTCCGCACCGCCCTCGTAGAAATGCCACGGAGGATGGTTGGGACTTGCTCGAGATGGTCGCCACCAATGAAGCTTTTCATTGGGCTGGCCTTATTCACTTAAATCGGCGTGTACTAGGCAAGACCTCTTTAGATGTTGAAGTGCAGATCGCAGTGCGAGAAATCGAAGGTGCGCTGTACAAAGTAAGAAAAGGAGGCACGGCCGAGGCCTGTTTGCTGTTCCCAATGTTTACTGCTGGCTGTGATGCGCAACGGCAGGACCAGAGAGATAGGATAATGGACAGGCTGAAGAGTGTGGAGGGTTCGGGTATGACGCAGGTAGGTCAATTCTCGAGTTATACATTTTCAATCCTCATGTTAGTCTTCGCATGTTTTCAATATTCACGTATCCAAAATCTCTTACATACTCTATACAATGCTTACACGTTTTTCAGGTACACAAAGCAAGAACACTGATAGAGAAAGTCTGGGAGACTGGCAGGCCATGGGAGACTTTGGTGACTGGGGAGTTCTTTGGATGACTGCGATAGCGTGTCAACATTCACGCGAAACACAGTAAACGGCTACACATACTGGATCATGAGACATGGTAGATTGACTAACGAAAGCATTTTATGCAATTGATGATTGTTTTGTTAAGATACCCAAGTATACTATCTACTTCAGATATAGTCGCAGGTTGACTGAATAGCCAGAATGTAGTACGCAAGGGCTTGGCCTCTTAGGATCGGACTGTCTGGGTTGCTAACCATGCTGAACTAGCACAGTATGCAGCATGAGGCATACATTTAATACCAGCCATATCCCTAGGAATACTACCTAATTCAGCCTTCCAACGTCAGAAAACTCTCCTAGACATCCCATTCCCCGTGGTATACCTGTTCGCCTGACAAGTCGAATTTGGCATCTGCTTCAGACTCGTCTGATTCCCATTCGTCAAGGAAATCTTCGTCGGAGCTTGCTCCTACAACCTGGAGGAACTCTCCAAGGCCCTCTGTATGCTTCCACTTCAACGCCTCGGTATCTGCGGCCACCCACAACCAAACGTCTCGCCCTGTGGGGTCTGGAGCGACAAAAATAGGTTTCACATATGTTCCCTCCACCACAAGTCTAGCATTGGTCAATGTGATTAGGTCCTGTTGATCGGATACAATTAAGATAAGTTTTTTCAGATTCTTTAGGCCGTCGATGCATAGTGAAAGGGAGTGTTTGAAGCCTTGCCATATTGTGAAACAACTGAAGTCGTTGTCCGTCGGATGCGTGCGGCAACCACCGCAGTCGATCGTGAGCTCAGTAATATTGGTGGCGCGAGGAATTTCCTTCCAAGGTCAGTAGACTGGGATCAGAACAAAGCCTTCAATGACTGACCAGTGCTAGTGTATGGTGCACTAACGTTTCCTCAAAGTTTATATCGTGCAATTGCGTGTGTGATTGTTGTCGATACAAGTCTTCCAAACTAAACTTGTTAGCATCGCCAGGCCCATGAATCAGAGCTATCATAACCTATCGAACATAGACCAATAGCTTATTCAAATTCTCAATACTAAACTTATTAAGATCTGTTAGCGCTCTTGGAATCAAGATTTGACCGTGTCTCATGGCCTGCTTTCATTATGCCATCGATGCAGAAGAAGAAGGTGTTGGACTGGTAATAGCTCTGGACCGTGTCCGCAAACTTCGCTGGATCTGAGCGGTGTGCCCTGATATGGGGAGGAATTTCGCTGTTTGAAACGACAACGTCTTCATCTCCTAAGATACTCCCGCTAACCAGACTTGGCTGACGAACCTCCAATGGAAAGGTGCTGAGATCGAGCTGAGACATTGATACTACTTTGTATTTGACGTATATCAAACCGTCCTTTGACTGAGTTATAGATATGATCCTACGAAAGTTCGGGCGATCCTAGGATGGAACGAGGCTATAGTGAACGGCTGAAGCGAATAGCAAAAGGTTTCGTCACGTTTAGGTACAAGTGTTCTTATTTCTGACCTGAAACTCTACCACTTAGTATGGCCGAGGATGCAAGAAGAGTGTGGATCCGATAAGGTAAGGTGCAAGGATAGAAAGTAAGGTTGTACAGTGGGATTGACCTTCCATTTTTTTTATCGTTCATATCCGCGGGAGCACTGGGCTATTGGTGGGCCGATCCTCTATCTGCGATGAAACCATAGTAAGATAAATCGCTAAGGTTGGGCAAATATCTTACTCTGAAGGGCTAATCAGGACTTTAGTTCATAAATAAAGGTCAGGTGATGCATGTTATCGACAAAGCGTTTACTCCCTGGGGGGTGCTTGTTCTGGCCAAAATCAATCTCACCCTCCTTACAAAAACGTCTTCTTTGTCCGGACTTTGTTCAATTGTCTCTGCGTTGTCCAAGATGTACAAAGTCTGCCCAACAATGACATTATGAAAGGATAATCCGACAAACATTAGTCGCAAGCCTGTGTAAAGAGACTAGTATTTCCTCCTTTTCCCCATAACTAAACTACACCGTTGCCATCTCATCGACTCTAACATTACCATCAACCATTACGCAACTATACTCCAGGCTCGCAAACGCGCAAACGCACCGCAACATGCCAGAATTTACCAATTACGCTTTGGCTCTTGGAGCGCAATATTACGTTCGCTATACAAGATCAACTCAGGATTTTGCGGAGATGAAGGCTAGGTGGGCAGAATTCAGAGCCTTCCAAGCGGCACGGAAAGCGATTCGGCGTAGACAAAGAGCAGATTTAGCAAGAACAGAAAACGACCGCGCCGAATTAGACAGTGTCCGTGCGCAACCTGTTCTTCGCAGAGCGGAGGAGGCTCGAAAAGCGCCAGATGAAGCCGGGCGATATTTCCGTGCTGCAATGGAGGATCTTGTATTCGCCAGACATGCTCTTGTGGAAGCCTTAGAACAGAGAAATAAATCTACTCGCCGAGTTGAAGAGCTCACCCAACGAGCAACAGACGCTGACGTCCAAGCACAGGATTTTCACAGCAGATCGATAAATCCAGAACGTGAGGCTCAATTGACCGAAGTGGCGGAAGACAGTCGTCAAGAAGCTGGAGTCTGGTTTCATCTAGTGGAAATAGCGAAGAAAATAACCGAGGAGCATTCCCAGCTCTCCGTCAAGGCAGCCCATACGCTCGTTGCTGTTTCGACGGTTAATCCAGAGAATCCCCCATATCTTAGCCAAGCCGAAAACGAAGTACATCAGAGAATCTTGACCGCGGCTCGGAATTTTATCGCTCTTGAAACGGTGGAGAATCCACTTCAAATCATCATGGGGGAAGCAACTGGCTCTAGCCTGGAGATGTCAAGAGCTGGCAACGAATTAACCAACCTCTGCATGCTCAATCTTGAAAGACTCCCTTACCCGCAGGGACGTCCGGGATACGCTAGGAATCTCGACGAGCTTGATGCATTCCTCCTAGGACTGCCCCACCCAAAGATCTCTGACCTCGACCGGGACAACCGAAATTGCGACATCTGTCGAGAACCGTACGAAACAGACGCTTCACAAGCGGAGGTCGCGGATGGTGGAGCTATCGATCATGCCAAGCCTGAAATCCCGCTCGCACTGCCCTGTGGCCACATTCTTGGAAGTATCTGTTTGGAGACGTGGTTGACCCCTCAGCGAAACAACTTCTGCCCCTTTTGTACCCAAAAAGTCTTTTGAAGAAACAGAATCCCTGTTGTTGGAACAGCTGACGACAAGGGTGTGAATAGCAACATTTTTGCCATTGACGTATAGAGTACAAGCATTCGAGTAGTCACTAGTGCTCTGGACAAAGTATGAAGATGAGGTGAGCACATCCTCCAAGATCTATTTGACTAAGTGCCCTTCTAGCTAGCCTTCATGTTTTATGATTTCAGATGAATTGCACCGTTTTTCTACGACCTACATGATCTCGAAGGGTTTTGAGACACGAATATATGAGGGAAAGTCCACTATCTCCAAAGAACTAATCGCTTCCCAAGCTATAGTCTTAGTGCCTGTGTTTCGATTACGAGACATGGCGTAAAGTTACTGATAGAAAGCACAGGTATCGTAATAAATTATCATAGGTAAGTTTCGACAGCTCTCATTTTCCTCAACATAAGCCTGCTGCTTGATACTAGCTTCAGTTTATTGTTCTTGATCTCTTCGTACACTTGTTGAATACTAGAAATAAGTTGTCCTACAGATTTCTCTGTTGCGACCCGTATTTCTGACATTCAAAGCACATGCATGCTGTCACCTGATAGGGCTAACGGTCGAAACATCGGTAATGGGACCTCGCTGAAACCCCTTTCAGATGTCCACTAGGCCAAGCTAGATAATGACCTGATCCCTGAGGTGTTGAGCTTGAACGATAGCCTTCATCTCTGGTAAGGGCCAGATGGTCTGTCATGATCCTACAGAATAGTATGTTTCATGCTTCAACACTTGCTGTATTCAGTGTTCAGTATCCGTTGTTTGTCTGGACCCTCGGGTTATTGTCACTCTTGTCACTGAAAATATGGAATATTCACGGCGGTAGTCCTGCATTTATCATCTCTACATTCCAATTTCTTTCATGTATTCCTATACATTGCGCAAGACTCGACCATCAAGCTACCTTTCGAGCTCAGCTACGTTGAGTTCCCCAAGGACAACATGGCTACTTCCATTTTTTTAGGCAAACGCGCTCCACCAGAGGACCAGGCACCAACGGGATTCCTGTCTCTCCCACCCGAGATACGACTCATAATATACGACATCGTCCTCACCAGTCAGAAAGACGAACGTGCCAGTGGCCCCATATACGACGCCCCGATGGTCCTCCGCCGTCGAATTGAAGTAGCAAGACCGTCAAGCGACCCCAGCCGGCCCTGGCCCCTCGTCCTTTACGAAATCTCCCTCCTCCTTGTCAACCGCCTCCTTACCACCGAAGCCCTGCCCCGATTTTACGCCACAAACAATTTCCACATCTCCCTCCCTTCCCACCACACCCCACTACCAAGTACCATTTTCCCTCTTCATCTCCCCCTCATCCACCATCTCAGTCTTGACTACGTCTACCGGCCCATTACCATCCGCAACAGCCGCAAACCCCCATTTAACCACATCCCAGACATCGACACCACCCTCTGCATCCACCTCTCCACCATCAGCTTCGCCTGCGCCAAGCTGCGCACGTTCAATTTGAGTATTCTCTACAAGCACGTCAGCGGCTTCCACCCTGTGCACGAGTGGCTAAGGCCGCCTAGCCGTACGGCGTTGGTGCTGGCGCAGCTGAGAGTAAGGGAGTGGATTAGTATGAAGGTGACTGGGGATGGGGACGGGTTCGAGGAGCTGAGGGCAGTGGTGGGGGAACGGAAGAATTGGAAGGGGACGAAACAATTGTTTTGTCCGGGGGTGGGGCCTTCGCGGGAGTGGGCGGATCTTGATGACATGAGGTTGATGAGGATGTTGACGTTGTGGTGTGTGCATGAGTTTAATTGAGGAGAGCTGGTGTAGGGGACTGGGGGGTAAAGAATGTCTTTTTGGGGGGCGGGAGAAGTGGTAAGTGGATAATGTGGACATGCAACCAATCCAAAAAAAACTTCCAGAAAAACCGCCCCCGTCACTCTCCCACTTCAACCATCAACATATTTACCAATCTTCCCCCCTTATCATTCCCACGCTTATTCCATCCCCTTCACTGCCTTGGTAGCCTCAGCCTCGTCTTTAGAAAAACTTCGTCTACTCCTCGCTTTTTTCATCGTTTCTTCTCATGTTTTATGCAAAAGGATGTGTGTGCATGGAACGAAAGAAGAGCAAATGGGAAACAAGAGTATTGCGTCAGGTCTACCTACCTACGGTGGGCTTTCGATGTGCATACGTTTTGTGGTATGCCACGTTCTTCAAATTTCTGAGATAGAGTAGCGTGAAGGGTGCAAAGGACGATGGAGTGGGATTTGATGGCATTGAGGAACTTGGTAGGCGTGAAGGTAATGAGGAGGATGGATGGTTGGGAAGGTTGGGGGTTTTGGTGGAGAATTGGATTTTGTGAGTTAGGAATGGATGGATATAGCGTGTAGATTTTCCATCAGTTCTTTCAATTTCAAGGGCAGAAGCCAGTACCTTTCCATTTTTCTTCGTGATTCGTCAAGATAAAGGTGAACGCTAATGGCGTTAGACTCATCGGGTTTTACGTTCTTATACTGTATCCGCTTTCTAATCTAGCTTTATTGAAAGTACTAGATTGGTGTTTCCGGAAAACCACTTGAACGCTGCACAATGTCAAAGAAAATCGTAACCCTTGCTAGACTCCACTGATTAGTCCTATGCCCAACCCCGGGCCTTGATGTTCGGAAATGCCGCTAAGTCCATGGATATATGCGGTACCGTGCACCCAGGATTTGGTTATATAATTTTCTCCGCCTCCTCAAGCAGATCTTCTACCTTGAAGCCATTATCGCCTTGACTGAATTGTTCCAGCAATCTCTTCCTCTCAGCCTTCTCATTTCCTGCCCCATAGAATTTCTGCAAACACATCAGTAGCCATTTTCCCTCGTCCACACTAACACCCCTTCCGTCTATCACGCTTCCCTGCAACAGTACCAAACCCTTCGGCCCCGCAATATCCAGATGATGCGTTACCGTCGTGTGCGGCTGACTATATTCTCCTCTTAGTTTGAACTCCGCTAGATGAGTAAAAAGCACCGTTGTTGTCGTGGGTGTCGGGAAGGTCCATTGCAAAAAATGAATCTCAGCGCCTTGGCCTTCACGAGGGAGGGGAAGGATGAATTGTGGATGGCGACGGGCGGTGGACTCGATGCGGGTATAAGTTGAGTGCGGGATCGTAGCGCAGAGGGACTGGGGGAAGGAGGCGTGGCGGAGCCGCCAGATGTGTTCGATGTCTTTGGGAGGAAGGGCGAGAGTCTTCGGAACATCGATGAACGAGGAAAGCGTTTTGATGCCGGGAGGCGTTGGGGATTTGGCAGATTCGGGGTCTTGTGGAGGCGAGGGAGAGGAAGTGGACGCTTGAGGCGGGGGCGGCGGCCGGGGGAAAGGCGAACCTGGTGATGATGATGCTGAGCTAGTAGAGGATGAAGTCGAGGTTGGAGCGGAAGGAATGACTATTTTGACTGCTTTCTTTTGGCTCTCGATCTTCGCTTTGTATGCTGCTTTCAGTTCCTCAACATCCTTGAGACCCTCCCTGCATGCATCGTTAGTTGTGCCTCCTTCAGACAGTATTCGGTACTATACTCTTTAGCTTTTCTAACTAACTTGTGTCTATACTTCTCAAGGACACTGTCAGGGGTCCTGTGGGTTGCCACAAAGCGCACATCGTGGACCTGGGCCCATCTTCTCTGAAATCCTGCGAGAAAAGGAGGGACTCCTCCAATGGTATGACGGAGGGCAGGAATTCGGAATGCTACCATAAGGAGAAGCGATGTTGTTTTGAGTAAGATTTCAGATTCGAGGTTTCGCGTCGGTCCATTCCCATTTCTTATCTCCACGTGACACTCTTCTACCAGTCTCGATAAGGTAAGGTACCTTACCTTATCTTTCCTCATGCCTCGGTAGTCCCCCGGGCTCTAGATTTCCCCGCCGTAAAGATTCAGCATGCCGTCACTCCCATTCGAAGGTATCTTTGCAGCATAGTTTCACCTCCTCTTGGTATATAAGACATACTGCTGGTAGCCATCCCCCGAAAACTCGTATCCCAGTCGACATCCCTTCCTCGTTTCTCTCCTCTCCTTGGCATCTTAACAATGCCTACAGAATCTACATATCCGCGGATAGAAGTTCCCAATCTGGATCTATGGGGCTTCCTGTTGGAGAGGAGGGACAAACCATTCCCTGACGATAAAGGTGTGCAACTCTATGTTCCTGCCATGTCACCATTAAGCTGACAATTGGGAAGTCATATACCAAGACGCCGACACGAATAGATCCTACACCTATGCCGAGGTCAAAAGTACAGCAATTACTTTTGGCACAGGCTTGAAATCTGTCTGGGAATGGAAGAAAGGAGACGCAATTGCTCTATTCACGCCCAATTCTATCGACACACCAGCGGTTGTTTGGGGGACCCATTGGGCTGGAGGCGTTGTGTCCCCTGCAAATCCTGGCTACACTGCGAATGAGCTGGCTTTTCAGCTGAAGGACTGCGATGCGAAGGCACTAGTAACACAGAAGGCTTTATTACCTGTAGCATTAGAGGCAGCCAAACAGGCCGGTGTTCCAGAGGATAGGATTATCCTGATAGGTGATGAAAGAGACGAGTCGGTTAGATACAAACATTTTCAATCAATACGCAACACTGCTGGAACGAACAGGTATCGAAGGACAAAATTAGACCCTAAGAAAGACCTCGCGTTCTTGGTGTACTCGTCGGGTACTACAGGACACCCGAAAGGGGTCATGCTGAGCCATTCGAATATTGTGTCGAATATAATGATGCTTGCGGCTGGCGAGGGCCCAAACGTATCATGTGACGGTGGACCAAATGGCCAAGGTGATAGTATACTGGCATTCCTCCCTTTTTACCACATATATGGTGAGTTCAACCAGATATCTTCCAAGACGGCCTTTCTTACCGATTCTAGGTCTCACGTGTCTCATTCATCAAAGTATATACAGCGGACTGAAGCTTGTAGTCATGTCCAAATTCGACCTTGAGAAATTCTGTCGCATAATACAGGAGCAGAAGATTACATTTTCTTACGTTGTTCCTCCGGTCGTGCTCCTACTTGGAAAGCACCCAGTGGTGGAGAAATACGACCTCAGCTCTCTCCGAATGTTAAATTGTGGAGCTGCGCCCTTGACGCAAGAGCTGGTAGAAGCCGTATATAAGAGGCTCAAAGTGCCCATAAAACAAGGCTACGGCCTGAGTGAAACCAGCCCGACAACACACACGCAGGTCGGTAATCTACATGTCATTTGATTCGATCAACTGCATTCACTTACTACTTAAACAGGAATGGCAATCATGGGACACAACAATCGGCTCCGTCGGCCGCCTCCTTCCCAACCAAACCGCCAAATACATGTCCCCGGAAGAAACCGAAGTGCCTGTCGGCGAAGTCGGCGAGCTCTGGATCAAAGGCCCCAACATCTTCCAAGGCTACCATAACAACCCCTCCGGTACCGCCAACGCCATAACAGAGGACGGCTACTTCAAGACCGGCGACGTCGGCTACCAGGACAAAGACGGCAACTTCTACATCACTGACCGCGTCAAGGAACTCATAAAATACAAGGGCTTCCAAGTGCCTCCCGCCGAGCTCGAAGGACTGCTGGCAAGTCACCCACACGTTAACGATGTTGCCGTTATTGGTATATATAAAAAGGAAGAGGCGACAGAGGTGCCAAGGGCGTATGTAGTCCCTGCGCCGGGGGTGGAGGGCGGCAAGAAGACGGAGGAGCATATCAAGGGGTGGCTGCAGGCCAAAGTCGCCCACCATAAGCGGTTACGCGGTGGGGTGAGGTTCGTGGATGAGATTCCAAAGAGTGCTAGCGGGAAGATTTTAAGGAGGGTGTTGAAGCTGAGGGCGGCGGAAGAGGAGGAGAAGGGAGAGAAAGCGAAGCTCTGATCGTCTTTAGCCCATTTCTTAGATATAAATGCATTGCAACAGGAGACGAAGGTTTTCTGCTGGTCCCTAAATGAACATCATCAAATATTATTCACGTACCCCTAATGCTGGCATTGTCCACCCCATTTCCTTTTAGCCTGTCCTAATACCTCTTCAACATCATCGAACCCCCATCTCCCATCGAACACACGAGTTTGCCAGATGTGGCAACACCCATCAGGTTCATCCTCTAGAATCACATATTCAGTAGAGCGCAAGCACGATCGAGCATCCGAAGCTTGAATTCATCTACACAGGCTTGACAGAGGTTGAGGATTCGAAGGACATCATAAACGCTGTAAGACCAGCAGCACTATTACAGCCTGAATCGCCAGAGTCCCGCAATCGATCATCATTCGTCCTTTCTTTCCATTGTTGAGCTTCAACTAGAACCTTGTTCCGTCAAAGATGCTCAAGACGTGTATAGAAAGAGTGCTTGTCGTTCATCTCTACTATGGGAAGTCGCAATTCCTCACTTTTGATCTCGACGTACAACGGCAATTGCATATCCAACAAAGACGTCTAATACAATTTCAGCCTATACCCCATCAAAGCTGTCTTTGTCGAATTCAACAAATCATGATTTACAGTAGACAGCTGAGATGTGGTGATAATACACTATTACGCTAATCCAAATCCAGCTGGCAGCGATCCGCCCCCTGTTCCGCCCGCGTGAAACGGAGAAAACCTGAATCAAAGGGAGAGTGGGGAGGAATCAAGCTTGGGCGTACACCCAACCCTGCCACTGTTCCGCCGGTCTCGCCTCGAGTCACACTGTACTCCAGATCGCGTCTTGCCTATGACAGCTAGAAGTTAATATAAAACCCCCGATCTACAAGGGTTGAGCTCACAATAATATAACTACTGCAGAGAGCTACCCGTTCTCCCGCTGTGATGGTCCTGCGTGCTCATTTCGTTTCGTCTTTTCAAAGATGAGACTATGCCTTAATGATGGAAAGAAGGGTTTCTGGCACTTCAGGGTTGAGAGTGTGGCCTTGAGCATCTGACCTGCCGTCGCACATCTTCTATATCCGTGTAGGCAATACATGCCGTCGCCGTCTTTACCAGACAATCGTCACTCGTTTTGTTACTCCTTATAACTGTTTATGATTTCCTTATAATCACTCTTGGAAGATGTTCCCCAAAGTCTTAGAGCTCTGCGCTCTGCTCTTTATCACTGCTGCGACTACAGTGACGGCTGGACCGACCAGATTCCTCTTCTCCTTGTAAGCTCTCCGCTCATACTCATGTTGTCCCATGCAGTCAATGACAGTCTTCAACAGCGGAGATTCTTACACCCAAACGGCCTTTGACATTCTGGGCACCAAGCCCACCCCAGAGAACCCCATAGGAAACCCTACCTACCCCGGCAACACCTTTTCCGGCGGCGCCAACTGGATCGAGTACATTTCTTCCCCCCTCTCCTATAGATTTCTCTAATTAACTACCCCCTTCTCGCAGCTACCTCGTAAATACTTACAACGCGTCCTCCCTCCTCTCCTACAACTTCGCCTACGGCGGCGCCACCGTCGACTCCACCATCGTTCCCTCCTTCAGCCCCAAGATCCAATCTCTTGTCGACCAAACCACCACCTTCACCACCAACCTCGTCCCCGCACCCCCTTACGCCCCATGGGAAAAAGAAAACGCTCTTTTCGCAATTTGGATCGGCATCAACGACATCGAATTCAGCTTCTTCCGTCCAGACGTCACCACCGTGCTGGGGAGAACCATGGATAGTTATTTCGCACAGGCGCAGATCATGTACGATGCTGGCGCCCGCAACTTCCTCTTCCTGAGCATCCCACGTATGTCCCCCACACTTTCTCGACAGCAATGCTCCTAGCACTAACCACCCCTGTCTCTTCTACATAGCCATCCAAAAAACCCCCGACCGCCTCGCCACCCCCCCATCCATAAATACCCTCCTCGCCTCCACCGTCTCAACCTACAACGCCCTCCTCACCACTCACGTCCACACCTTCTCCACCACAAACAAAGACGCCAAAACCACACCCTTCGACACCCAACCCCCCTTCGACCTCGCCATCGCTAACCCAACCGCGTACGGTGCCCCGGATGCCACATGCCAGAATCTGGATGGGGTTAGCTGTTTGTGGTGGAATGGCTTTCATCCTGGGACTGCGATTCAGAATCTTGTGGCGGAGGGGGTTGCGGGCGCGGTGGGGGGACCTTTCTTTGATAAGAAAGCTGCGAAGGGGAAGGCGGAGGCGGAGGCGAAGGCGAAGGCGACGGAAAATGGGAAAGAGAAGGGCGGGAAAAGCCGACGGAGGCGATAAGAAGGGATTCACACAGTCTGGATCGATGAACCGAATAGATAAGACCACCTATCGAATAAATATTAATAACCCATTTCAACCACCTTACGCCAATCTTGCGCCGAAGCAAACATTAGCCAGGCCGAGGGGGTGTTGATACCTACCTACCCCCCCCCGCCGAACTCGCAACCCACTAATTTCCAATTCACCAACTTCCAACCCCAACACCCTTTCCACCCCTCTTAATCTCGAAAAACCCCCCCCCAACAAAAAAACAGACAAGACGTTTCCCTCCTTTCAAAAATGTCTTTTCCGTTTCTAAAAATGTCTTTTCCGTTGAAGTCAGAGCATTAGGTGTTCAATCTCGATAGCTGAGGTGTTGTGGATGGTATATAGTTACGGAGGTAGATGATTGATTGAGGGTGAGAAGGATGGGGGGGTGTGAATTTTTTTTAATTTGTTTTAGAAAGGGGATTTGGGGGGGTGAGCGGGGGTGAACGGGTGGTGAGATGGGTTGGGGATAGATTGTTATGTGCCTTGGGGGTTTGGTGAGGAAGGAGTTTGTGATGGGGTTGTGGGTGGTTATGGTGGTGGTCCTCGTCGGATGGTGTTCGGAGTGGATAGGTCTGGGATGGCTGGGGTAGATCAGGGTTGAGCGTTCTTAGGGGCCAGTTAAAGGGGCCTCATTACTCTTGAAGAACGTCCTCGCAAGCCAAGAAGCCATTACCGTTCCCAAGGCAATGGCACATAAGTAGAAAATCAGCATACCTAAAAGCACCAGACATGATACACGCCAGAGTACTTGCTCTACCCTGGACGGAAATACAAAGTTCCATCCGGCGAGATGGATACCAAAATATGCAATGGTGACTGTGTTGACATATATTATATTTAAGATGTTGAGGCCCCGCGGCGGCGATATCGTACTATTTCCGAATGTTTTGACAGGTGTTCCGTCATGCATTTTCTTCCAATTGAAGCACGCTTGAACTCTAAAAGAGGACGGGGCAACGAGGCTAGTTCGACATGTGGGAGGTGTGACAAAGTCCATAGGTGTTCGGATATACTTCTTGCAAGATCGAAGACTAACTTGCTTCATGATGTCTGCGATTTTAGCGGGGCATGGTAACACAAGGGCTGTACTCACGTCTCGTGGTTTATGCCAGAAGAAGTACGATGTGTTCACGCAGCAGAAAATGAAGGCAAGACTAGATAGCTCAAAAGTGGAGAGGGCGAGATGCTGTTTCCAACGTCCGACAGATTGGATGAAAAACCCTAAAATTTGCACAAGGGTAAGGGCGCGAGCGAAAATATCTGCTTTATTGCTATCCCAGATGACACACGACTCAATGGCGGGATATTCCAGATGATTGTGCTCTATCAAGTAGACCAGTTGCTGGCTGTCGACAGGGAAAGGTGTCTCGTCCGGAAACTTGAGGATTATTCCTCCCATGTCGGCAAAAAAGCCGTGCCGCATAGTCCATAGCGCACTCTTCCATCTTTGAAGGTTGAGGCTGGCTCTTGAGCGTTCTTCGAAGGTTTGGGAGGATGACTGGTCTGCCTCCCATTGCCCTTTTAGTCGAACGAAGTCTTCAATGGACTGACAAGCAGACTTCCACTGTTCTATGGCGATGCCTATCAGCACTCCAGGAAAGATGATGGAAAACAGCATCCACCGTGCTTTTATTTGCAACGAGTCCCAAAGCCCGTCATGTTCTGATGGCACGTTCAAAAATAGTACCGACCAACTGCACAGGATGATAGTGATCAAACAGCTCTGAAGTATATCGAGTGTTCCGCGACCGTTCGGTTGCAAGATCCAGCCTATAACGGAAGTCAGGTTTTCCTCTTTCAGAATAAATTTGAGTGATAAGCCAGTTCTGGGAATATTATCAGGCAGCGAGTAGGAACCTCTGCTCCCGCAACGTGTCTAAAGACTGCAGTTTTGGTACCGAGTAAGAGGGGCTTCTTTGGAAATGTACACTTACCGTATGCCATTTCCGGATCCATCGTAGTTGTAGAACTATAAGGCACAGGCCACTGAGGAGGTGCCATTCTTTATTATGGGCTCAACCCTAGTGATTGAGGATATACGAGGTAGTTGATATATTCTTATAATGATAAAGCAAGAGAAGAAATGACCCTTTTACTGAAAGATGAAGAATCATGCTTATTGAAGCCGATAAATTTCCCTTAAGAGCCCAGTCTTGCCTGCGAAAGAATTGCCTTCTTTTCAGTTCTGGCGCTACCCTGAGGCAGCGAACTCAACGAGCGGTTGACGCCTATCACAGCAGAGTGGCGTGAGTGGCTCAGACGATCAACCTCCAGATGCATCACTTCGGTGCAGCTCGCCGAGCCTCATGTGGACCATATCTTCAGGAAACACTTGTTCGAGATCGCCAACATTGACGTACAGTAAGACCCCTCTGTAACGATATACTCTCTGAGACAACAGTGATTATTTTGTATGCATGCCCGCCTTAGATGTAACGATATCCTCCTGGCAACGAAATGGCTAGGTGGAATTTGGGCATCGATATAGCCAGGTCGTACTGTATATATATGTATAGCCAATTTGATTCGTGATGACATTCTCTCCAGCCGCCACACTCAGACTTTTTGCGGAGAGGCACGAAAGATAATTGGGACGAGGCTGAGGGAACGAGGTTAATATTAGATTTTCCCTCAATATTTCAAGTAGACACACTCTTGAAAGTCAGCTCTGGAAGGCTGTGACCCAGAGCGGTCAATCTAACAGCTGTGAATCTACTACCGTGTGGTACGCACTTTTCGCATTGGAGGCGAAAGACGAGCGTAATCATTTCTCGCAAAAGTGGGAGTTCGGCCTTTTTGCCTTCACGGCTGAGGTGAGTCGAACATATATGATACAGCACTCTCTTAAGTTAACAAGTTACCACATATAAAGTAGTCGGTCATGATTCATGAAGTCAACAATCTGATACTAAGCGAGACATCGACCTTCGAGCCTCGGGCGCCGCTACGCTGTCTAGAGAAATGCCCAAAGAATCCGTTCGAAATAAGATATGATCCACCCACATAACCTCAACCCCTACCTCCCTCCCAGAACTTCGTCGACTAGGAGCACAAACCAGGTTTGGACCAAGATAAAGGGAAATACAGAACAAATCAGCGTGTTAATTGGGAGTGAATTTTGTGCGTGGGGTGGTGAGGGGGTGGTGAGAGGAGGTGTGCGGTCCGCGAGAAGAGACTGTGCTTGGATGAGAAAAGAGGATGGAATTGGAGGGGGAGCGGCGGGATGCGCGGAGAAGGGTATGGGTTTTGGAGGATTGATCAACGTTGTTCAGGGCCAGGCGAGGTTGTGGTGCCATGACTGCCCTCGTCTGCTTTCATCTCACACCACAAACTCTCGCAAAGCGAGCGTTCCAAGCCGTTAGTACGTCATGCCGACTCTTTCCAAATACCAGTCAATCACACTCTTCGAGAGCATAATAAGCTAGCACTATCAAATTAGGTACCCATGCCAACGCCATGCCGTCTAAATGCTTTCTCTGTCCCTTGCAATCAAGAAGCCATCTTTCTGCCGCTATTGTGGCGCTGCATCCCCCTTCCCTTCCCCCTTGAATAGACAAAAACGCCAGTAGTGGTCGTGAAATTCGTAGCGGGTTGCTGATGGTGAATGGACAAAAAGTAGGACGTGGTTATTGTGCGCCTTTCAGAGCTAGAGGAAAATTTGTAGGACTGCATGCGGAGATCTAAAATGTGTTGCTAGAAGAATCGGCACAAGGTGGTGGAGGTCGGTTGGGTTGGGAGCGGGTATGGAGCAAGATACAGAACGCTCATTCACTCTAGAAGGACGGAGCTCGTTTATTAGGTTTGGACCAGACTAGACTTCGATTATTAGGGCGGGGTGGGCGTTTGCATGTATAGCCCTTCCTGTTGGGCGACGACTTCGCGGGCGTAGAATTCGACAAGCATTGTGCCATATGCCTCCAGCTCTTCAACTGGCACTGACAAGCGGAAGTCATTGAGTAATAAGAATTGCAATTCTAGATGGTTCAGCTCCACCAATGGGAGACCGCCAACCTGGAACGAATTAGCACAACACTCTGCTAGACTACTGACTATCTTACCTTGGCATATCTCGAATTGGTATAGAAGACGTCTGAGAAGAATTTGCTGGCGCATGTAACGCCGGCTATCACAAGCCGATGGATGTTAAAGCTATCAACTACAAAGAAGTGCGAGAGGTTATATGCGTCCGCGTCTGATGATATTGCTGGGGGCATTGACGGGGAATGACTTAATGCCGGTTGATCGTCTGATACTAATGGTTCGGACAAAGGAGGCGTTCCTACTAAAGTACGTGCACTCCGATCGTACGAGCTCGCACTGCTTGGTTGTCGCCATACCCGTTGTGGGACCTCCCCGTTCTCGTGGTCATGCTGTGCCACTCCACTGTTGACCATTTCTGTCATGCGGTCAAAATACACCAGTAGACTTAGAAAGACCTCGTAGGTGGTTGGGCAGTACTTGTGAATGCGGCTGAGGTAGCTCATGATGGTAATGCTTGGCACGTTTTTTCCATGAAAGGCGAGAACGCTAGTTGCTTGTTGGCCCAATCCTGTGGTTCCTTCCGGAGGCGGGATATGCCTATGTAAATGCTCGTGTTGTCGGTCATTCGTGGTTGTGATCTTGGTTAACAGGCCCGCCACCATCTCAATAATGTCCGTGACTGGCATTGCACTGATCTCATACTGCTGTCCTCCATCCTGCCTCCCTCTCAAAGAATGCCTTGAATCATTGTTGGACCTCGTGAGCATCTCTTCGCTTGCGAAGCTTTGTATGTGATTTAGATCCCTAACCTTTATACGGTTAGGCGACGTTGAACCCGATTCATTGAAAGATAACGTCGAGCGATGTGTAGGTTGTAATCGTGGCGACGGCGGTGTAACCATAGCGCTTTCTGGTACTGGTGCGAGTGTATGGGGGTCCTGTTCATAGCCATGCGTTGCTGGATGTACGTCATATTGCTGTGAAGGGTAATGTAATGCTGGATCTGGCACGAAGGGTTGAGCAGTGGTGCGAGATTGGGGGACCGGTATCGGGGTACTCGAACAGATCGTATGCGAGGATGAGCGAGGTCTATTGCCCAAGTTCGTACTCGTGAAGGGCGTTGTAGTGGCGGAGGTTGAGGGATATCGCGCTTGCGTAGTCGGGGCATTGGGAAGACGTGAGGCGTGGGACAGTGCTGATAGATTTTGGGTGGACTCAGATCTCGTTGAAGACATTTGATGCACGTCCCCAACTACCATCGTGTAGGGGAAGCGCGTAGTATCGGTTGTAATGTCGCTGGATATAACAGTGGCCATGTCAGTCTACCGCGTTGCTAGAGTAGTGCAAAGAGGCGAGGGCACAGGAGGTCCTTCGTTGTTCAGGCTTGTCCAGTGAGTCCAAGAATATGGATGGGAATATCAGATTGAGTAATCGGTATTGGCGCCAGAATGGATTTGAGTGACGATAAGGTGGATCGTGAACCCTGGTGAATATGTGTTGGTGCGAAGCGGCGACTCGACACCAGGACCAAACAAAAGCTGCCTTCTCCCCTTTAGAAAGCGAGCAGCAGCAATCGTGGATTCATAATCCGGAGACCTGGGGAACAACGAAGCTGGGGAACCACGCGGCCTTTCCTTCCTCTCGTGGCAATAGAAGCTTCCCCGGTTCAATTGAGAGACCTTGGAGGCAAAGCTTCCATGGCAGAAATTGGTCGCACTTACCTGTCCAATCATTCCTGAAGCGCTGTCACCTTCCAATTAATCCTCAGGCAATACCCCAACAAAGAATGGACACTGCACTATCCAAATACCCAATGCTACGAATTGCCAAGATGGAATAATTATTGCAGTTGAACGTGCACGCTGATACTCACACTCTGATTGGTAGACTGACAGGTGCTATTATCAAGTGTGGCTAGGGGCAATTATGCAGCGCTACAATCTTGATTTTGGCGGCGGCGTGTGCAGAAGCGCTTCCATCGACCACCAGAAGGCTTGTTGGCCACTCGATTGTACCTTTGGAGCCTTGACAAATACGCAACGATTAATAGCTTGCAGAAACTGCTCATTCTGCATTCCAGAGTACTTTCATAGGGTTCCAGCCGAGCTCAGAAGAAAGATTATCGGACATGATAAATCAGCAAATTAGACATTTCAACAAAAGCAACCTCATGTTTACCCGCACCGTGGGATCTAGATTCGCGTTACAAGAAAGATTCCCATTTTTGGTCGGGTTTGTTTCACTTCATGAGAGGACGGAGGGCTTACCGCTGCGCTACAAAAGGCTGATCAGTAGTGGAGATAGAGCACATTCTATCTATATACCCATCAGGTAGTACCCACATGTGGATAACATCACTCACTTTCATGAGGTTACTCAGCTATATCGTAATTTTGAAAACATATCTGCTTTCGATTTTTCACACTCAAACATGTGGCGATGTTCTATAATATTCAACCCGCAGATGTTGTATTACTGCTCTTATCATTATCACCGTTGGATATAATAACATCGGTTTTAGTCAATCTTGTGCAGAAAATCAGTCTTCTAGTCTATATTTGCTCCCAGAAACACGGCTGGAATGCCCAACCAGTTGCTAGATCGAACCTCGTCCTAAGCAGGCTCGAAGCAAAACCGGCGAACCCAACGAGCGGCATGGTAAAATTGTATATCTGTCCCGGCTGGGGGTTAAGGTTAGTATAACATCTGTCGAAAAGGAAGAAGAGCAAAGACGGAGAGTTCTATTGGTTGCGCGAAAAGGGCCTAAAGAGGGAGGGTAATATTTGTGTTGTATATTAGCGTGGAGGATGTATGGGAATATCAATTTGGGGGATGTGGGATGGAGTGCTGTGAAGTAATTTGCTTAGAGAAGCGCGGTGTGACATTTTGGGAGGAGACAAGTGGAGTCAAGCGCGGGTGTAAGAGGATTGTTAGATGAGGGACTAAAAGGTGCGGCGGAAATTAATACAGTAGATCAAGTAAAACCCTTCGGAGGTCGAAGACTCATTGAGGGATTTTTCGTAGGGTTGGTTTTCCGATGAGTTTTTGGATATTTTTTCGCAGAGGATGAGGGTTGGGAAGGGTTTGTTTCTTTTTCTATTGGGCTTTGAAAGTCTCCAAGGGAAAACAGTAGAAGTTTGGGTGATAGGAGTACTGAAATCACCACTTGCGTTTGGTGATATGGAAGGGAGGGGGAGACGGTCGGGGTAGGTAGATGCAGTTGGTAAGTGTAGGGGAGGTGCACATTTGGGGGGGTATTGGGGGAGCGAAGGCTGGTCGACGGTCGAGGATGTAGCACATCCACAGCAGTAATGGTTGCACTAACATGCAATATGTCCTTGCTGATTGCCATGAAAATTCTTTGTTTCCCTCTAACCCTCTTCTTCTCCATCAAACACGCTGTACACCCGGCCCCCGGTATGCTTGATCCGGGAGATACAAATGTCTTGTCGCTCCGTCCTTTGTCAACACCACCATCCTTATCACCCCTCCGCTTGACCCATCCCACTTTATAGCCTCCCTCAGTGCTCCCTTTACAAAGTTTACCCCCTCTGTTTCAGACATGTTTTCTTTCCAATATGAGTCGCAGTAACCGTAAATGTAAGTTGAGCCTGAGCCGCCGATAGCGTACGATTGTTTGTGTAGACTGCCGCCGAGGGGGATGCTGTAGACGGCGCCGCCATGGGAGGGGGTGTAGCCTGCTATTATTATTCCTGCGCTGATTTCCAGGAGCAGGACGTCAGTACAGATCTTCTTCATTTAGGCAAAGCCGTTTTGGCATAGGAAAGCTGTGTTGGATTACCTTAATTGATCCTTGTTATCATAGCAGAGCTCCTGAAATAGCGCCGCCGCCGTCTGCACACTTGGGGCCTCGTCATTCGTGATCCCATACATCCCTAAATGATAGTGTACAATATCCGCAACGGCTTGGGTGTCGGCGGCGGAGCCGGACCGGCAGCACCAGATAGTGTCGTGGACTTGTGTGAGTTTGTCGGTGACGCGGTTGGCGATGTAGGCGCCGGTGGTAGTGCGCGAATCGGCTCCGAGTATGACACCGTCGGCGAAGTTTATGGCCATGCTGTGGGAAACGGTTAGAGGGTTTAGGTCCATGGGGGAGGTATCCAGGGCATGGGAGGCGGGTGGTACATTGAGGTTCCGAGACTGTAGGTGAAGACGTTAGATGGGGTTTGGAGGGAGGAGAATCGGAGTGAGGTACTTGACTTCGCCTTTCTTTAGGTGGTCCATGTCCACGTGTATGCCATCTAGGCATAGAAATTAGCTTGGGGTTTGCCCGAGCTTCATCGTTTGAGTAGAACCTTCTCTAAGCATCCCCGTCACTGGCATCTCCATGCTGGAGGGAGTAGTGCGGAGTCGAGAATCAACAGGTGGTTTGAGATGTTACAATACAGCTGAGAGTCTGGAGGCTCGACCAGTGGTGCTGATGCTGGGTATGACAATATAAAGGAATTTATAGGGATTTCAGACTCAGGCAGCTTCTAGAGTACGCGTTGTTGAAGCTCCGAGCTTCAGATGCGCTAACGGCTCTTTAGCGCTTTCGACTCGCTTGCGCCTTGCAAATCGCCGCTTCCTTCCTTAAAATGTCTGTTCACTTCCACCATGTTTCGGTGCGGATACATACAGTGGAGACTATCTTTCTTGCTTTAGAAAGCCTTTCAATAGTCAGCATTGAGAAAGGTGTACACATGGCAGCACTTCGATGTCTTTGGCTAATCATTTTGTAAGCACGGTTGGTTGAGTACATCTGAATCATCAAATCGCCAACTAAGGTGTTACATATGAGTCAGAAACCAATGACGCTTCTTGTATGGGTATCAAGTAGGATGAGAGATACCGGTGAGAGAGAATTTGACTCAGAAATCAGCTTTCAATATAACTTTTCCTCTTGGTGTGGCTTTCGTTACAAAATCTAAACCCAATCAATATTGGCCCCAGATTCAAAACCCTGCCTCTACAATTTATCGAATCCCCATCAAACATTGATTACCCTCTCATGTACCCCATCCCTTCTTCAACGATATGTATACTCTTCAGCTCTGCTTCTGCGGCTTTCATGCCTCCTGCCATGGTACTCTCTCGAACGCCTGTCATGATAATCTCTAGGCCTCCAATTATCATCGTAGCCTCTAGAATCTCCACCATCGTACTCTCCAGAGACCCTATCACTGCACTCTCTAGGTCTCCTGTCATAATACTCTCTGGAAGTCCTATCACCATAGCCTCTAGGCCTCCTCTCATCGTACGATGTTAGTCTCCTCTCACGGTGCTCTCCAGAAGTCCTATCATCGTGATCTCTAGGATTTCTACTATCGTACTCTCTAGAACTCATACAATGGTAATCTTCAGAGCCTCTATCATGGTAGTCTCTTGCCCCACTTTCAAGCATTATTTCTTCCTCTCTAGCCCTTGTCGGCCTTCTCCGAAGCTCAATACTCTCGACACACAAGGCATACCGCGGATCGGGCTGAGAGTGGGTTTGGCTGGAATAAGGTACCGCCGCTGCAGCTGCAGAATAGATATTCCTCGTGTACTTGACCTCGATAAAACCAAGACTTCCCTCGGAATCATCGTCCTCGAAATCGTCCATCTGAGAAGAACTGACGTATTGTTCATAGGGAAGGTAATTGTCGTGCCCCGAACGCGGCACCACTGGGGCTACGGATGGGTGTCGAACGTCGTCAATGATCTCGAAACCAGAGCGACAACTTCCCTCGTCCAACAAGTAGTCAAAATCACTCGCGGAAGACCGTTGGCGTCTGTCCGAATCCCGTTCCCAGACCAAATGGTCCTCATCTGGGAGTGGCGGAATTTGCTGTGGTGGTCCATTGTATCTCGACATCGCTAGCTGCGGGTTTCTGGGCACTAATTGCATGCAATGACCAGGACTTGCATCACTACTGGAGTCTCGTCCACTTCCCTCAATCATGCGAAGTGGTGGTTGTTTTCCGGCCGCCCGATCTGTGCGCGATGGCTGATCACTATACCTGGTATCTGCGAGAGATCTTGTGTATCTGCTGTTTCCTCGAGACCTAGGAGGTCTTGGAAAGTCCATGATGTTTTTTCTCTAGGGCACGACGTGAGGACGGTGGAATGTACATATGAAACCTCCTCTTTGAATGGGCTCGGTTATCTCCTGGGCTATCCTTGTTAGACGAATTTGACGAAAGAGTCTCAATTAAAACACAAGTGTGATCGCTGAGTAGAAGAAGTGGAAGAAGTTTATAGGGAACCGGCCGAGGCTGTCTTTTGGTATTACTTTTTTTTTTGGATATTGAAATAGAGAAGATATGTATGTGTGTGTTATGGAGATCTTCTAATTTTCGCGCGAACAGCAAGGGCGTCTTCAGAACTTATAGACGGGGCACAGGGGCTGAGCTATGTATGAAGCCTGATCACTCTTGATTCAATTCGAAAATTAACGCAATAAAAGGCAATCAGTAATTCTTCGCGAACAATTGGCGGCGAACGAAAATATTCCCAACTTTGAAATGGATTGTCAAGCATTGTTCACTTCAGCTACTACAAGTAAGCCAATTAGTTTGTTATGCCTTATCTTTTTGGTTCACATGCGAGGCGACGCCAGTGAAGGTGTCATGTACTTCTTGGTAAGGCTTGAAGGACCTGGTCTTGTGCAACGTCTACCCAGTATGCACACTTTTGGATTATTAGTTGTATACTTCGCAAGCACGCACCAGTTACCCAAACATAGTCAGCGGATTGCAAAGAGATACTTTTGTTCGGAATGAAGCCTATAAAATCAGGTAGAATCAGAGATGCCGAAATGAAATCTCATTGCCAAAAAAAACCCCTTCCATAAGGCTTCCCCTTGCCTTACTACCCCCTACAAAACCAAAACCGCAAATAACTCCTGAGCGCATAAATCATAAGCCTCTCGCTTGGTCATTCTTATCTACCTCTCATACCTCCTCCGCATTTATCGTCCTTGTGTCCTTCGCAGTCACGTTTGTGTCTATGGCCGCTCCTGCTGCTGTGCGCTTAGGCTGGCTCGGCGTACCGATTGTTACTTCGCGAACTTTCGCCATGCCGAAACCGTGGGGGAAACCTGTTGCCTTGGTGGGAAAGGCCAGCGCAAATCCGCCGGGCATCGTTCAGCGCTGGATTTGGTGCAGAGGGCTCGATGGTACGCTGGAGAGATCTTCTTGATGTTGTTGAGTGACGCACATATGGTGCCCTATCTTCGGCTTGACTAGATGCTGCAGATCCACGGTCTCTAGCTACATGCGTTTGATCCGGCTGCCGTCGTTCAGATCTCCTTCGTTCTGCAATTGGTTCCTTGCCACCACTGTCAGACTCGGTATAATATTCATCGCTCCTCGAACTCCGAGGTGATGGATAACCATCCACTGTCATTTTGCGGGCCACGAAATGTTCAGTCCACGGTTTGCCGCGCTCTGTGTGATGTCTAGTCTTCTTGAGTGTTGGAGCCAACGTTTCTGTGAGCTTCTTATGGGGTCTGAGGTATACGTAATTTGGGACTGATGATTTTGTTCGAGTCTTTTCGGATTTTCCGCGTACTTCTCCGAGCATCTTTGTCGAGTGTTTAGTCGATATAAGAACGCGGTAATCGAGTTGAAGAACTGGGAGGTACTTATGACGAGAGGCGAAGTCTGTCGTTTAGTGATAAGATGGAGAAGAGATATGTGTTTTCATTGGAAAGGGATTTATCATATTAATTGTATCTCTCAAGGTAGAAATAAAGGGAGAGGGGATCCTCAAAGGATATAGACGGAGCACAGAGACTTAGATACATGCGGAGCCTGATGAATCTCATTTACAGCAGGGAATTAATGCAACAAGAGCATGAAAAGCGTGAGTCGATATCGAATATTGAATTCTAATTAGTAGCTTTATGGAAATGAATGGTGGCGAGTGGGGAAATCAAAGAATTACTACCTATCTTCAAGCATTGTTCCCTTCAGCCGCTACAACCGAGTGAGTTAGCTTGAGAAACAAGGACCAGAAGTGGAGATGTGCCTGCATAGATTGGGATATCAACAGTGAAGTCGAAGCGTGCTTTTCATGGATTCCAATGGAGACCTGGATCAGGTATATCCAGGAGAATAATCTCGGTGCTATTCGCATCACAATAAAAGACCCAGGCAATGAATTCAGTGGTGAAAGTTTGGAGTCTGTCTTCTTCACCACAGCGTGACAACGTTTATGTCGAGGATGGCCTGCCTTCGGGTCCACATTTAGTATAGGCCTGCCTCCATTACGTAGAGCCACTTATAGCACCATGCGTGGTTCAGCAATAAATGATACTCTTGTGCAGTAGGGAGAATCGGGGGCATATCTTTTTCCTTTTAAGTTTCCTCAGGGAACAGACTGGGCGATGTTCCCTTTACTCATGCGCGTGTTTCCTGCACGTAGTTGCTTCTCCTTGCAGCTTCTGTGTGAACTTCTCACCAAACACGCCTCAACCTTTTCTCAAGGAATGGTTTCCTTACCGTCGAGGGAACTTCTCCTTTGTTCGATGTAATACTCCCATATTACTAAGCCCTTACTTTACTCGGATGACATAACCCTACGTCTCCTCCTTGGATTATGATATTCCTCTAACATGGGAACTACCTTTACGACATATCCTCTTGGTAGTACCTTCTCTATAGTAGTTTATAAAAAGGTTGTATACCCAAGGGAATCTCGCATAAACATACCCAGCGGCCACTTCCATGAATTGACAAGATCTGCGATAAAGTAATTTTCCCTCAACTCGACTAACATGATTCAATAATTCATCAACTCCGTGCATTCGATGTTATGTGGTTTGTATACCAATGATCTCGATCCATGTATGCCCTTCAATAGATTGGAGAGATATTTCACGCATGGATTAGGGCCCTTATGTCAACTCCAGAAGCCGGAGTGAACTAAGTACGAGGATTATTTGAGCATGGCAAGGTATTGCATATATAGTCGTGTTTGCGTTAGGTGGACGTGGATATACAATGTACTCCGCTTTACTAAGCTCAGGATCGGGACATCAAGGTACATTCGAAGCCCTCAGCCAGTAACGATTCCATTGGCGATGTGACAAGTGGTATTGCCGTTTGCGGTCTGTATTTTACATTACGCCTCAACTCCGCACTATTTTAGCGTAGCCGCCGAGTGTAATCTAACCTCGGGTCAGTTGTTACTACTGTGAGTATTCAGACATCCTTCACTCCGAACATTATTACATATGATGTAGTCGTGGTCGCAAAATGTTTCTATGAGTGATCACGTTTCTATAATGTGAAGAGTGTGTCTGCTTCCTCATTTTCCTAGCCTCGGTATCCGGAGGTACAAATGATTAGTGTCCTTTCTTGGGGTTTAGAATCTCTCATCTACGTCTACCGACTGGGATCTATACAGTGTAGTTCAAGCTTAATATCTGTGTTGGTATATTGCGAACTTATTACTCCTATTGATATTTCGATGTACTTTTGTCCCTGACTAGTCAGTCCAGCATGGCTGCTTTGTTCTCCTACCTGAGGCTCCCTGTCTTGGCATCTTCCGCTATCGCTGCACTAGCCAGCGGACTCTTGTACTTCAAGCAGAAGTAAGTCAGTGAGCAGGGTATAATACTAGAGCTAATACGAATTACAGTGAGCTTATATACCCACGCAACATACCCATAGGATCCAGGACAGAGGAAGGTGTGCCTCGACCAAACCACTTCGATATTGCAGATTACGAAGATCTTCGGATTCCGACTCCGGACGGGGAGATGCTGAGCGCCTTCTTCATTCGTGCTTCTAGCAAGCGCTCTACGAAGAACATCACTATTCTCATGTTTCACGGTAATGCCGGGAATATCGGACACCGAGTTCCAATCGCCAAGGTACTTCAAGAGCATATTGGCTGCAATGTCCTTATGTTGGAGTACAGAGGTTATGGATTATCTACTGGGACGCCTAATGAAGAGGGGCTATTGGTTGATGCTCAAACTGGCCTTGATTATATCCGTCAGCAAGCAGAAACCCAGAGCGGAAAGATTATCGTCTATGGTCAAAGCTTAGGTGGTGCTGTTGCGATCCAGCTCGTGGCCAAGAATCAAGAGGCCGGAGACGTTTTAGGATTAATCCTGGAGAATACCTTTACCTCGATACGAAAACTGATACCAAGGTATACACCATAATACCGGGTTCTTTCGCATATACTAACCGCTACCCAAGCGCATTCCCGCCAGCCAAGTACCTTGCTCCTCTGTGTCACCAGTATTGGCCCAGCGAGGATACAATACCCAGAATTACTACCATCCCCATCCTCTTCATAAGTGGGCTGAAGGATGAGATAGTCCCGTAAGATTTGTAGCGTTTCAGCTTTGCATCAGGCCTAATCTTGCTGACCTATCTCAATAGACCTTCGCACATGCGGCAGCTTCATTCTGTATGTCGCGCAAGGACGAAGACCTGGAAGGCCATACCAAATGGATCACATAACAACACTGTTGCGGAACCTAACTACTTCAATTACATCCACGAATTCATTAATCAGGAGATCTTATAGAAGGTCAAAGAACGCATGAGTTACCCAAGTTTCAAACGCGCCCATTGTACTTTTACTTGACTTCCTCTTGAGCTAAGAAAGCATTTACCAATGTGTCTGATCAGAAGAGTACCGGCCTCAGTACTCTCGAGCTGGTATTCGATTATTAGCTAGCAATAAGCGGTTCTCGCCAATATCTCAAGAATAAGATCGCTTATTGCTGGCTGGAAACTACTCGAGAACATACTCTAAACCATTTCGCCTTCATCGTCTAAACCTAGCCGCCGGAACTAGGTTCGGACCGTTGCCGCGCTTAATCTCAGATGCGGTACCTTACCTTAGCGGAATTATGAGGAATGGCTCTACCGTAGCAGCACCGTAGTACTACCATAAAATATTGTTATTGTAATTCCTGAGTTACATCGCCTTTAGGCAGTCCTCTTAATGACACGTTATTATAAAATATACGCTTAGAATTTCTAAACGACCTTGGAAAGGAACGATGATGAAAATAAGCATATGTAAAATACAGTATCATGTATCATGAGCAATACCTGCATCATCCTCCTGCAATGTCTCTCCGTAGTCACTCACCTATCATCTATGCTCTGCATCCACCCTCGTATCAATCTATTCAATATTCATAGTGATCATGCGCATGATGCTCACGCAGCTCGTGCGATGCATCTTCGCGTACAAATTGACTGAATTGATCGATTTTAAGCTTGAAAATGCAGAAGCGTTATGTTGTCTGAAATACAGTCTATCCGAAGATAAGGCTTGGCAGTATTGTAGCAGTTATCTTGAAACTACACAGAGCTTCAGATTCTACCGTAGCAACACTGTTTTATTTGATATCAGTGTATTATCTTTAAACGAATATTCAACTAGACTGTAAGAGTATCATTCTTTTTAATACTCGATTATCATTTTGTCACATATATAATGAGCTACTGTAAGTCAGTATATTCACTATAATACCGCCTTTAGACGGTAATTTGAACCATTACTGTATAGATACAGTTAAAGGAAACCATATATTTCCGTTAAGGTAATGTTGTGACGTCGGCGTTTTGCATTACCGGTGTTCAAAGCATCTCTGACATCACATGCTTCCCTACTTGCCACTTGGTTAAGAATTCTCAGGAACGCGAGGGTATTAGAATTTCTCTTGTTAGTTACTGCATATCTTGATTTGCGCATTACATTTGGAATTGGCAAGACCATGTCTACACCTAAGGACAATACTATGTTTGTGTTGCTAGGGGCTTCAGGTGACCTAGCGAAAAAGAAGATCGTACATTTTTCCACTGAAACTTTCTGAGTTATAGCTCACTAGTAGTATAGTATCCGGCCCTTTTCTATCTTGCAAGCATAATTAGAATGATTCCTAGGTTTTACTTACACTAACAGTCTTGGCTAGCACCGCGGAGGCATGTTGCCAGATCACTTTAGGATTATTGGGTTTGACCCAACAAAGATTGACCACGATGAATATATTGACCTCATCAAATCATGCATTGACAAGCCCTCGGAAGACATGGGGGAAGATCTTGAAAATTTCTGCAAGCGGTGTACTTATATTTGCAACAATGGCGACGGGGACAAGTCCTTCATTGATCTCCGTCAATACATGGAAAGCCATGGTAGTGATAGTCACGGTCAGGATCGATTTTTCTACATGGCGCTTCCTCCCAAGGCGTACGTTAGTGTCTCTGAACAGCTAAAAAAGAACTGCTATTCCGAAAATGGAGTTTCTAGGATCGTGGTCAGTATCAGGTTCCAGCAGGTTCCAGAATTAGCAGCAAACCAATGCTGAACTTGCCAAAAACGTAGGTTGAAAAGCCATTCGGCCGAGATTTTGAAACCTTCGAAGAGCTACAAAAGGCTATGGAGAGGCATTGGCGCGAGGACGAGATATTCCGAATTGATCACTACCTTGGAAAAGAAATGGTGAAAAACCTCTTCGTCCTCAGGTTCGGGAATCCGATGTTTGGGGCGGGATGGAATTGTAACCATATTGATAACGTGCAGGTCTGTGGCTCTTGGATAGAACCTTCTTACTCACTTATCATCTGACGAGCCTAGATTACGATGATAGAGGGAGGTGGAACAGAAGGAAGAGGTGGCTATTTTGACGATGTCGGCATCATCCGTGATATCATGCAGAACCGTAAGCCACTTACAATATAATCAAATCTCCTTGTGGACTGAATTAGGATCCAGATTTGTTACAGTTGTTGGCCTTGGTAACCATGGAGCGGCCTGGGTCGTTTTCAGCAGAGGATATCTGCCACGAGAAGGTCTTTCCTTTACTCCCCGAGGCCATGACATTAATTGATATCATCTAAGGTACGAGTTATTCGACTTATTCCGCCTATCGAGTTCAGAAACAGCTTTATCGGCCAGTACAGTAGGTCATCAGATGGACAGAAACCCGGATATAAGGACGATGACACTGTTTCTAAAGAATCACGGTGCGCCACACTTTGTGCCGCTGTTGCATACATCAAAAGTGGACGATGGGATGGCGTACCCTTCATCCTAAAGGCTGGTAAAGGTTATTGCTAAACAGCAATCCGGTTTTACTATACTTGCTAATCCAATGTCAGCTCTGAACGAATCAAGGACCGAAATTCGTATACAATTCAAGGACACTACCGCTGCCATATTCAGCGATACGAAACACAACGAGTTAATCATTCGTATACAGCCAAATGAAGGGGTTCATTTGATGATGAATTCAAATCTCCCTGCACTCGATGCCAGAATAGTATACACTGATCTCGATCTTACATATCGTGGCCTCGGCCCTGATGCGCACATGCCAGAGGCGTACGAGTCTCTAATACTCGACGCGCTAAAAGGCGATTTTTCGCAATCGGTTCGTAAAGAGGAACTAGAAGCTAGCTGGAAAGTCTTCACCCCACTTTTAAATTATCTGGACGAACATGAAGAGATTATACCAAAGGAGTATGCGTATGGTAAGCTTCTGATCCGAGAACCACGGCGCTGTACGTCATGTATCGTGAGGGAGTTCCTAATATTGATAGGCTCGACGGGTCCGGCTGTCATGGATGAATTCATCTCGTCATATCAGTACAAGCATTAAATTGTACTCAACCCAGTTTCTAGAGATAACCCGGAGGCTTTTCCGGTAACGAATTGCATGACTGATGATCTGATCTCTCCTGCCTCCAAAAGCCAATTCTTCCAGTCTTCTTATCGTGTACGAAAACAGATCAGGACATAGTAACATAATCTGTTTCTGGATTGGGATTACAAGAAGCTGTGTCAGGTCGACTTTGCAATACTCACTGGTGTTTTGTTAGAGACATGGATGTTTCACGCTACTGATTAAGAAGTTTAGTGTGAAGCCTTGAATATTGTTAAAGGTCTTATTGTATCCTAATCCTACCCCTTCCATCTTTCAACCAACTCTTGTAGGTATTCTTTGTTTTCTCGTAGATTCTATAACGTCTTTTCTTCTCTTGCGTTAATCGCAATTGTGGCTCCGTTGTCCAATCACTTTGCTATTACACTTTTGTTTTCTCGGCATCGTAGTGGATCAGGATGCAACATTATACGAGTTCGCTGTGGAATGGGCTGAATGTTGCAAAGATAATCAGTAAGGGACAGGTGAAAGCGGAAATATTTTACTTCAATACATGATCTGAGCATTTAGAAGGCAGTCATACTTAAACAAGTATACAACATAAGCAGATAGTGCTTCGCAAACAACGGAAGAACAAAACATTGGTTACATGACAACCAAGATGATCTTATGTGGAAGCGCAGTCTAAAATGACTAGAGGCAAGTCGAAGGCATTGTTCTCCTGTCATAGCAATGCTGATGCATCCCATAAAGCAAGTTTATGCATGCCTATATAGGATCGCAATTGACCGCAAGTCGGCATCGTCCTCTACGAAGTAGCTGAGGATTTCTGGCTAGAAACCAGCAATTCAGGAAGTGGATGCCTAACAATGCCACCATGGTAGATACTCCTTGTCCTGCGCCTTTCTCGGCTGCGCGAAGGTACTCGGAAGGTTCCCGATCAAGCTTAAGTTGACTGCCGCCGTAGCTAGTCTCGGGAGATTCTACAAAGTAGCATTGTCGCAGACATCGCTTGTGAAGCCACTATGGGGTCTCCCACGGGCCTTGAACGAAACAATAAAGATATGATGTTTGACATAGTGCAAGGCCACCAGAATGGATGAGATTCTCTGGCTTCTAAGGATTATAAGACAATTGCAACTTTGCGAGCATCAGCCACCTCTATGAAAAAGGTCCTGCAATTGCGGCAACAAACGCTCGATCAGACTCTGGAAACCCCATTTTTCACGATCATCGGCTGTGGTCAGGATTCAATCACTTTTCTCTTCACTGAATTGAGCCTCCCACCGATTTACTTTCACTGTGATAGGACGCCAATGAATAGCAGTGTCTAAGGCTGGTGAATTCGTGCTTTCACAAGAACTTGAAATAGGCCGCGCAACGACGCCACGTCAGTCATCATGACAAGCCCATGGCGAAAAGAAGCTGAATATAGGTTCAGAAAGCTTAAGAGCTACGTCATGCAACTAGGGCACATCACTCGATATGTTGGGAAGTATTGAACCTCTAGATTCGAGAACTTCGTGCTATGCTAGCTATTCACCACCTAATCCATGGAGGTCACACGCAATGGAGCTACGGAAAATATTTCATATTTGGCACAATTCAAGCCGCGTGCCAAGCCTACATCACTCAGTATGCCGGATTCTCTGTGAGGCAGACCTAAATTACTAGATCCGAGCATACGAAGGCGCTAATTGTCTCCACATCCAGCTTCGGAGCGGCATGTTAGATGCAGAAAACGATATAATTGATTGATTCAAGAGATTCATAGCTGAGCTAGAAGTCTTCACTGGCCATCTCCACCTATGGAAACCCGGAAGGTGCAAGCAGAATAGACCTTATTAGATTCTCGAGCTTCATACCTGCGCTAGCTATGTTCACAATATTGTAATCTTTTCAATATAGTCCAAAGAGCTGCACATATTTTTGTTGCTCACAGTTCACCTGTGTAACGTAGTTGAACATATAAATATCATGGCCAGTCCACTGGAGATTTGTCTTCTCCTTTATACAAAGCAAAACAGACCTCGAAAAGATTGTCGAAACCATTTTCTCCAATACTATAGGTCATTCTTTATAGTAATATTCTCCAACAAGCGCCAGAGTGTCCGTCGCAACTAAATGGAAAGAATGAACGAGACCTACTTCGAAAGATGCCGCCATTCTAGCCGCCAGCTCCCTTCTATCCTGCCACGCAACGTGGAGCACTACCCTCCCCCAAAGGAATTGGACAAAAAATGCTGCGCCTGCGACCACGCAGATTTCGAAAAGGTAGCCACACTAAGTTGGACAAGATACTACACCGCAAAGGGCAAGATTGAAGAGGATACGGAAAACATAAGAAAGTATCAAAGACTTGTGGACGACGGAAAGCGACCGCCGACCTCGGGAAACGCAACTCTGGCATTGGAACGTGGAAAAACTGAAATGGAAAACTTGGATGATGTCCGAAAATGTGAGCTTGAGCAGATCTGGGCTCCTTTCAATGTAATGTGGGGTTACGATCCGGCCCAAGGTTCTGAGTTCTTGGGTCGTCGTGCTGCCAAGTACGTAGCAGACGAAGTTAAGGACGGACACGGTGTACAGCAGAACAGAGAGTCGTCGAGACTCTCCCCGAAACGCTCATCGAAAGGTCCTCAAAGTCACCCGCCAAGTGGCACTTCAAGCCGGTCTAGGCGTTGAACTCCCAGACACCATTCGGTACTATGCGTCATTAGCATTCTTCTACAATCCGGTCCTTTCCTGGAATGATTTCTGTTCTTTTTCTCGGTTACGTACGGACTAGGGGCACTAAAGCTGGTCTGTCTTTCGACGAATACGCTTGCTCTGTGTTGCGCTCGGTTCAAAAGTCCTGGTGGTTTGGGTATGCTTTAAGGGGCTTCTGATGTAAACAAAAAGTGGAATTGGTATTATAGTCACGTACGTCAAGCTCCCTGCGGGAAAGACACAAATCACTGAATCCCAAATCATGAAGGTTGTGCTAGCACTGTCTTCACAGTCTTCTCCACAATATAATCACGGCAGCTTGCATACAGAACAATATTGAATTTCGAAATTGAGGACTTCATAGCTGTTTCAAATATCATCACGACGTTTCGCCTTCAAGAATCACTTCTTGGATCTACAGAAGTGACCGTTGCTCAGGATCCGTATTTCGGACCACACCTGTGTATATATACGGCATGGCCAGTCGAGTTGAGATCTCTTTTTCCCCATATCCAAAGCAAAGCATTATCCAACCCACAGTCATAAAAAAAAAGTCACGATATTACAATATACTCGACCCAACCGTGTTCCTAGAAAGTTTCCGAATCACAGCCCCTTTCAACAACAATCATGGTGAACAAAACTTATTTCACAAAGTGCGGACACGAAGACAACAGACTCCCACCCAAAGAAAATGTAGGCATTACGCCCAAGCAACTGAAGGAAACATGCGCAGCCTGCACGTGGAAGATTTTCGAAGACGCGAGAGGAGTCATCCTCCTGGAATATTTCGATGAGAGATTTCCGGTCCGAAGGGAGCATGTCAAGCTGCTAAGAAGAAAAACGGCTGCAGGGGTACTCGGAAATGCTTCCAAAGACCTGGATGAGGAGATCAAAGAATGGAAAGTACGATTGGACAGGATGGCTAAGCAGTGCGACAGCAACATCAAGGAATCCAGGAAGGTGAACTTCGAGAACCGCTGGGGTCCATGGTTGAGCGAAGGTACTGATGTCATGGCACGTCGAAGCAAGGATACGGAAGTCGATGAAGATGTTCTTAGAGGGCTTCACGAAGGAAACAATGCTCCTCTACGTGCGCTCATCACATCATCGGCGCCATAGAAGAAGCAACCTCTCATATCCTCTCGCTACCTACCCATTTGATGATCCGCTCGCATACCCGACCTTCTGAGGGTTTTCGATCCTACCTTGGCATGATTGGCGTACCGGTAAAATCCGATCCCATCATGTATTCATTCGTTCTCTTTATCTCGGTTATCCTGCGAACTCGGTGCACTAGAGGCTTGTCTTTTGGTAGTGGGTTAGGGGCTCTGGTAAGGTTCCAAAATGTTTGATTGGTATTCGGTAGTGTATAACCATTTTCGGAGCTCAGGCATGAGCTAAATCTATATCTTTATCGGTTATACAGACTACAAACCCCTGTTCCCAATTAGCCTAATCGTGTGCTCGTGCCTCGATAGCCCCCACAAGCCCTCTTCCATCCACACGGCCGACATTCCTTCATTACATGAACCTCAATATGCTATTTCGAGGTTAGGAATAGAGTATTGGCACTATTTCCACTTTGATGAAATAATCAAACCTCTTCCCCCTTTTCGCGTTGGCACCCCCTGGTTGTGTATCAATTTAGATGGGAGACTTACCCGGCCGTGAAAGCAGCTGGGCCGTCACACCGACTGTTCTTCTACCTGAACATGACAATCCATCCCTTGACCTTTTCCCATTACGAAATTCGAATATTTACTTAGACATTCCCTTCTCATCTTTTTCTCCAGTTTCTGCCTTCCTTTTTGCTTAAAGGCTCGCTATTTCCGCTTGGAGAAAATGTGTCCTGTTACTCAGAAGCCGACTGACTCTCAAGGACAGTACCTCCTCTCCCACTCTACTATCTACCTCAAAAACACCCTTCTCTCATTCTTCTCACCCCAATTTTCTAGATAGCGAAACATGCGTAGATGATGGACATGAGCTCGAAGCGAGGATATTAACTTTATGAATCTCCTAACAGGCGAAAATCTGGATAAAACACAAAGGGAAAAGTTCTTTAGCAGATGCAAAACCTAGAAAGAAGCAGCTCGTAGCATATCTAAAACCCCAGAAAACGAACAATTTTCTAAAGTTCAACCCCGTCTCTTGCGAAAACATCACCTGCACGTACCATCCAACCCGTCAACCTCCAACCTTCACCATCTCCCAAAGTATCTACAACCTATCTCGCAACCAACGCCATAACATCCTCTTCACCCCCAAACCCCACTAGCACAAAACAACCTCACGCCAGATTCGGCAGAAATCATCTCGGCCAACAGATTAATTTTCCGGGTAAGAGAACTATCCCATTCCAAGGGAACCAGAATAACAGACAAAGCCATAAACCCCTTTTTTCCAAACATCTACACGCAAACAAAATCCCAGAAACCACCCGCCTCTATCTCCCCGCTTACTTCGAAGAACACAGAATCCGTTAAACACCAGAATTAGGACTAGGGCCAGAATCAGAACCATTAAACGAAACACTTACTCGTCACAAACAGCCAACTTCGGGCAAAGAATGCCCACGATGGCTGTACGGTACTGATGGGGTGGAAACGTGGTTCTTGTGCATAGCGAATTGTTACTTTACGGAAACTTCTAACGAAAGCCCGAGTTTCTAGATATCAAGGAAAATTTTTGCTCCTTGAAACTTAACGTAGCTGACGCCTTATGAACGCCCATCGACGGCGTTGGTGTGGTTTCCGATTTGTTGCAAGATATAATGCATCATACTGGCGCCCCTTATGTACTCACATGCATATTCTGGTATCTACTGTACAGTAAGACCGGCGATGGCTCTGCTAGGGTTCTGAGATGTAAAGCTTTTTTTTGAGAGAGATATTGGGGATGGTGGGGATTGAAAAAGGCGGTTAGGGGATGTTTCAAAAATGCTGAGACGGTCGTTGCGCGAAAGGATAGGTAAGGTGGGGAGGGAGGAGTAGAAGTAGGAGAGAAGAAAAAGGTAAAGGGAATGATATTGGAACGTGATGTCTGAGCTTGACATCAGTTGTATAGATTAAACTTCCCATATTATTAAAGGGCCTTCTGCTTTCGTCTCACACCACTCATAACCATATATACACATTACTATTCTCAAATTCCCAACCCAAGGAATGGTTAGCCCAGATACCACCAGACCACCACCATCACCAAAGCCCCCCAAACCCCTCTACCCGCCCCAAACCTTCCGGACGCTCCCCCAGTAAACGCCATCGCACTCGTCCCCGCCCCCGTCGTCCCCGTAATCCCCGCTACACCCGTCGGCGTTATAACACCCCCTGTTACCAAGCCGCTCCTCGTCGCCACAGTTCCGCCGCTACTAAAACCTCCCATTATCACACCACCAAATCCCCCAGAACTAGTAGCGCTGCTGGAAAATTTGATGGTGCTGGTACCGATGGCTATTTGTGAGGCGGAAGGGGCGAGGGATATGGGTGTGATAGCATTCCCAGATGGCGCAAGCGATATTGCCTGGCCAGTGACTATAATCGGAGAGCCTGCTGCAAGCGTTTGACCATCGGCAGTGTATTGGCCAGCAGAGTTAGCCTGAACTGGCTGTGAATTGATGGTTATAACAGGCGCAGATGGAGGTGAAACGGCTGGTGGAGGCGAAAGTACCGAAGTGGTGCCACCAATCACAATGTGGGTGGCGGATTGAGGTGGAGTAGCGTTTGAGGTTTGAGGAGGAGCCGCGTTTGAAGATCGAGTAGGAGCCGCATTGGTGGTTTGAGGAGAAGCAGCATTTGTGGATTGAGGTGGAGCAGATTTTACGGACTGAGGAGGAGCCGCATTTATGGATGGAGGAGGAACTGTGCTTGATGATTGAGAAGCCCCATTTGCGGATTGGGGGGGAGCAGGATTGGCGGACTTAGGTGGACCAGGGTTCTCGGACTGAGGGGGAGCCGCGTTTGTAGATTCAGGAGGAGCAGGTTTCGAAGACGGAGGCGATTTTGCTAATTGAGACGCTGTTTTTGTTGCAGGGATGGTCGGTGACTGCGCAACCGGTACAGGCGATGGGGCCGGCGTTGCTTGTCCAACATGTGTTGATGACGAAATAGTGAGCACCGAGACAGCAACATGAGCGAATGACGAGCCGTAATTTCCCCCAGCACTACAACCAGGAAAGGCAGAGCTAACAAAGGCATTCTCTGCATCTATGGCTGTTCCTGATAAACTAGTTTGATCCGTGAACTGCGGTATTGCAAATGCGTCATTACGCGAATTGACTATTGTGCTACAGGACATGCCACCTGTTGTGTCTGTTACGAGGGTACCGGTGTACCCTACGAAGCCAAAGTTGAAAGCGTACGTCGTTGGATATGTGCTGTATTATTTCGTCAGATGGAAGCTTAAATCAGCTGGGGAGCATGTCTTACAAGGCAAAGTTGGTACCAGTATAACTATAAATCCACACATTGTTCATGCCAGTTTCCAGACCTTGCAGAGAAGCAGGGACCGTAAAGTTTGAAACATTAATGGTGGAGGTCTTCGTGGTATTATTAGAATCGTCAACTATCGTCAGTACTGTCGCAGCAGTGTGTGTCAGAACGGTCTGCCACGTAAAAATATCCACAGTGTTTTGCCAGTAACAGCTACCGCAAGAGGATGTCATCCCTCCATTACCTGTCCCGACTGCTGTACCAGACGGGGGCGCGGCCGTTATAGTTGAGGAGTTTCCAAACTGTCTATCTGGTAGTGTGTCAGTTGAGACCAGAAAGACAACCCGAGATATCCTTACGGCTCAACGAAACAGCCGATGCCATCTGTATGTATAGAATCATGGACAATAATATTGTTGACGCCATAGTGGTCAAAGGAGCAAACCAATGCTTATAAAGCGGCGAAGGTATGAAAAAGGCTTTTAAGAGGAGAATTGAGAAGAACCTATAGAATACACCGAAGCACACAAGCAGAGAAAGACCTCAACCAAACACGAACAAGCGAAGAGCGAATGTGAAAAGAGAATATTTGACCTGAAAGATGCAGAAAGGAATCTTGAGGGCTTAAGCACACAACTTTCGTAGCAGACATGGTAATATAAAAAGGGCAGATCTTAGCTCCTAGTACAGTAAATGGACGACTTGTCGAGACTACTGTAGGCGCTGGAACCTAAATCTTAATGTCTAAATGAAGCATGGGATTCTGAACTGGAGAGACCACTATGATTGACATGACGCGCCTTCGATAAAGCAGTGTACACAACAGAGAGGCCGCCGGAGCCTCGTAGGATGTCATACCTGGCTGAAGAGCCATATGTCGAGCTGCTGCTGCTCAGGATTCGTATCCGAAGGCATTGTGAATTGCTTTCCTACCACCAATTGCAGTAATGTTGGAAACTGTCATGATTGGAAGGGATCAGGATCCTTCGACAACTTTGTGGTATGTCCAACCAGGGTTTTTGGAGCTTAACCTGAGCCCGTCGCATGGAGTGACGGGATTGCGTCCTTAGTCGACCAATAGATCACCGGAAGCCGTTGGATTGCTGTTGGCTTGCTGTTGGATAGAATAAGGAGCATCGCCACAATTAGCGTAGCAAACATTGACGAGGGCGTTCTTCCACTTCTGGTGGAGTTCAATGACCCGTTCAACCTTCATGACTAGCAACAAAACGCAGTGAGTAGAGCAAAGAAAGACGTGTGCCAAGATACATGACTTATTACTCACTCAGCTGATACAGAGTACCTTAGGCTCGTCGCAATGCTCTGAGCAGTGACTTGGCATTCGTTAATTGAGGTGCCTTGCGCATGAACGAATGTTGATCGCTATCGTACCTATTCAACCTTCAGCCCTACGCTATACCCATCTAGTAAAACTATCTACAGTTCCTTGCTTTGGATGAACTTTCCACAAGAAGTTGATCTCAACTTAGTTTAGCCCACAAATGGTAAGGCTTGTATAAAACGAAAATTCAAGGCAAATGCAAAGTCGGTTTTATCATCTCAAAGCATAGATATTGGTGACTTCTACGTATTGGGAACTTTTTTCTAACCATGGAAGCAGGATAATGTACAGATAGCTCAGTCCTTGACCGCGACGATGCATCGTCTCTTATCTCGACTCCTTCTTTGCCTTCTCGGCTATCTTTTCAGCCTCACTAAGCTTCCTCTGCAAAACTTGCTGCATCTCGTCATAAGTTTCCTTCGCAATCTTCTCAGCCTCAGGTCCATGCTTTTGAGCGATATCCCGTAATTGCCCCAATTTCGGCATGATCTCGCTCGCGCCTGGGATCATGTTGAGGTATTGCTCCAAACCACCGCCTCCGCTGCTGCCACCTCCTTGTCGAGCTTTGTTGACTGCATTTTTAATGTACTTCTCTAATGACTCGGTATTGCCAGATGATACGCTATCCTTGATCTTGTTATACAATTCCATTGCATTCCCCTGCTTCAGTGCATCCTTGTTCTCATCGACGAGCTGCTTGACTTTAGGCGACTTGTCCAAGTACGGTTTCGCCTGCTCCATCCCCTTCTCCCACGCCTGCTGCCCTAGCTCTTGCAACTTCTTTGTTTTATCTTGAACAAGGGCTTGGATCTTGCTGATGCTCTGGAAGTTTGCTCCATTTTTCAGGATGTTGCGAATTTCCTCCCAGGTCTGATCTACTTGTTTCTTCGCCTCGGGCCCATAATTGTCTCCAAGCTGCTTCAGACGATCTAGGTTCCCTCCGACTTTCTCTTTTAGCGCAGGGTGGTTGTTCATGATTTCTTGAGCAGAATCCACAGCGAGGTCTGCTATGCGGTTGAGGTATTTTTGCAAGATCTCCCAAGCTTTCTGGGCGGACGCAACACTCATGCCGCTCTCCAGCGATACACCTTTCAGCTCATTGTAGGCCTCCTTAACGATTGCGTCCACCTCATCAGCGTGTTTAGCGTGGATTTCATCAAGGTCGTTGAACGCAGAGTCAATGTATCCTTTTGCGCCAGGTATGATAGCTGCATACGATGTGGCAGTCTGGCGTAGCCATTTCAGCGCTTCGTTAGGTTCGGGTGAGGATTCCTTGAGTCGCTTCGTCATGTTCTGTAAGGACGCTTGCGTTTCGCTGACGGTAGAGATTAGTGTATGGGCGCCTGATTGGCGATACCAGGCGTAGCCACCGAGAAAGACTAGGGTGCCACCAGCAAGGCCACCAATGAGGCTGGGGCCCAGATGAGAGCTGCTGCTGGTGTTGGTTGAAGAGCTGGTGGATTCGTGGCGAGCTTGACGAATAACAGTTCGAAGTTTAAGACCACGCGTCGCCGCTCTGAGAGTAGATCTTGAAGCAATCATGGTGGCGACGTGGTAGTGGGTACTTATGAAGGACATGATATGGGAGGACGTATGAGAAGTGTTCTGTGTTGCCGCTATGACGTGCCAAGGAATGACGTCGGGGTGAAAGCAAGTAGTGAATGAGTACAAACTCCAACGTAAATGAAAACTTCGGTTGGTATCCTCTCAACGAGAAACTTTGTCCACCAGTATATCCACCAGCATCAATGGCCATAGAAGTAATAGGATTAGCCGTCATTGTCAAACATGATCCAGTATGCCAGTATCTTCGACTGGCACGGCAAAATGCAGTGGAAAATTTCCTAAGTCTTTTTTTCTTCTAACATTGCATGTGAGAAATTTAACATCTAGTGGTAGCTACTCCGTGAGAAGGAGCAAATAGCTATCTATGGCTAACTGGGTCTGGATTTTATAACCATCACCTCTCCTTTCATCCAAGGATGCCGTGCCATCAGGTCTCTTGAAGCTCACTGCAATCATGTTCCTCTTCGTTGCACCCGACCACCTCATGAGCCACAAATTCGTTAACTTCACCGCCTAGAGACTGGTTAGGCTCTTCAAGATCCGATGTCGGCAATTCCACCGCTTGTGCGTTTGGTTTACTATCGCCACAAGCAACTTTCGTTTGCTCTGCCTCCTCCTTCCTTACTTCTTCTTCCCAATCCTCCACCACATCCTCATCCTTCCTAGCCTTCATCATGTCCTCCTTTTTCTTTTTGGCATCCTTCAGTCTACTGCCCAGAACAGTATACACACTTTTCTCTCCCAGTGCCATTTGTCTAGGCGCCATACGTGGGGCTGCTGCTTTCGCCGCTACTTGGCTCCATCCACCATTGCTGGCTGAGTCGTCAAGTTCGCGGCGGAGGATATTGAGTGAGGCGTCTGAAGCGCATAATTGGATGGATTTGGCAAGGTTCTTGGACGAGGTGATGACGGAGAGAGAAGGTTTTAGCGCTTTAAGAGAGGCTTCGATGGAAGTAGTAGAGGCAGTAGTGGATGATGATGACGGCCGAGCTTTGAGAATGATTTCTTCGCTAGGTAAGAATGAGATGTCAAACGCTAGATCAAGCGAGGAATCTAACACTGAGGAAAAGTCAAACCGAATCTCTTCGAGTGTAAGTCCGAAACGTGGGTGAGACAGTAGAAAGCCACTATAGGACTCATTACTGGTACGAAGCTTCCTCTGGGCCTCAACCGCAGCAGTGGTCGAAGCCTCGACGGAGCTACGGATGCGAACACTTTCAGCGAGAGTCTTCATTGGAGCCATCACAAAGCGTGGTGTTTTGAAAACAGCTACATGGCGATGTGGCTCCGGGTCCATGCTCTCGCTATCAAAACCCAAGTCTTCAGAAAGTGAATGCAGGAAGGCTCGGTGATGTGGTGGCATGGGCTTGAACCGGAGTCGTTTCTCATGCTCATCTGCCGCAAACACCCTGAACTCTCTTTCTTGTATTTGCGCCCACTTTTGGTTCTCACGGAATAATTGCAAGGTAGTTGTAGAGTAAGGAATATGATCGTCTTTGTGTGCTTCAAGGTCAATATTGAGAGCCAAGGCTAGCTTTCGGTTTCTTTCAAGCCGTGCACACTCATTATCGCAGCTCAGGCTCTTCTTGCTGTTTCCCTCGCTCGACTTGGAGGCATTGCACTTCAACTCCTGCTTGAGATTCTGGCAGTCGCAGGTTACAAGCATCTTATTCTGACACGGCTTCTCCTCGCGGCAAGAAGAAGGAGCATGGCATGGCTCTTCGCAAGGATGACCACAGACTTTCTTTGATTTTCCACAGGATTGTTGACAGGATTTGCCCGCGTCTTCGCACTCTCCAGGCCGGTGGCATGATTTGCGGCAATAGTGGGATCCACATTTCAACTTCCGCCCACAGATCTCACCGCAGCGTACATCTGCAAGCCAGCAAGGCTGATTTTTGAGATTCCTTTTTCCACATATGCATGGCTTTTCAATCAGGAAAGGACACTTCGGACAAGACTCACCATCGCCGTGGCAATTATGCGAGACTCTTGGATGGCCGCAGCCCTTTGGGCGCTCACAGTCAAAGCGACAGGGAGGTGGAGTGGTACCACATGGCAATGGAGGTTGTAGCACGGTACGTCCGCAATGGCAGCTAACATCTTCAAAAATTGCTTCGCGACAGCTTCCACAGGGCCCTTTGTGACAAAGCTCGGGACAATTATGATTGCCACATTTGAGCATACGTCCACAAAGACGAGTACAGATGTGTTCGGCTTCAAAGCCATCATCAATACTCCGTGCATTTCCTAGAGGCCGGAGCCTACGTTTCGTGGCTTGTCGTTCGACCGCCTTGCGCTCTCCTGGGCAGCAACGTTCGCCGCATTCGTGACGACCACAGTTGAGAGTTGCTTTGCAAGCCCTCGTGCATTGCGGCTGTTCCTCGTTGCCTTGGTGGCAGATGGTAGATGATTGTGTCCGCCCACATCGACAAGCGATGGTTACTTTGATGAGACAAGGCTTGCAGATATCTGAATGGCAAATCTGTTGACAAGTATGACCACACGGAAGAAGTTTCAAGCACTCCTTTTTGCAATTAGGAATGGGGTCCTCGCAAGATCTTCGGGTTTGATCAAATACTTCTGCCAACGGCGTTTTTCCACACGGACAGCGTGACACAACGTCCGGTGATCGAGGGCAGTGTGGCGGTTCGAGTTCTTGCGGATGACATCTTTTCTCGCAACTATGCTTTCCGCAGTCAAAAGGCCTCTGACATATATTAAGGCAATCAAACATTCCAATCCAGTCATCGACAATCCTGGAACCCTTATCATCATGTAAAGCCCTTTTACTCGGCTTCTCGTCCCCACGCTCGTAGCAAATCAGCGGTTTTTCAACTTGGCCACAATAGCAACGACAACCAATCTTAACCTCGCAGGCTTCGCACAAACCTTCATGACACGGCTTCGGGCAAGTATGTTCTCCACAAGGCATTAAATCTCTACAAATTTCACCACAGCTCCACCCGACATCGTAGTTCGTATCAATACACCTTCTAGACGTTGATTTCTTGCCGCAAAAACAGCTCTGAATAGGACTAGTATGCGTACAGGGAGGACACGGACCAGCGTGACATAGTAAATCACAAGGATGGGGACACTTCCTCGGTAAAATACGTTTTTTGCCACAGGTCTGGCCGCAGGAGTGCGGTGGCAATCCCAAGATTGATCGGGGATCTAGTTCTTTCTCGCACCAACAGGTGTATGTCGATGGAAGGACATCTTTTGGCAAATTGCATCCAGGGCATCTCCATTGCCGTGGAGATGCAAACTCCCCATCCTGATTTCGTTGCTGAGCCAGAGTCGAACCTTCATTGGCGGACCATTTCTTGATGCAAGTGAGATGAAATACTGTCCAGCATGTCTTGCAAGACCAGATTTTGGAGTTTCGCACAACCTCGCTTGTGCATATTGGACATTCGTAAGCACCACTCGTGATGTCCTCGTGGGTTCGTGTAGCAATATCCGGTGCTGTAGATTTTAGAACGGAACCACGTCTCGCACGCGGTGCCTTTGCCTGCGTATGAAGCTGGGCACCTGCAACATGTTTACCGCCTCTTGAGTTTCTTGAAGTGGTATGTCTCTGGTGATGTTGTTGACCTGGGTGGAACTCGGGTGCATCTGCTTGTAACGAAGACACCAACGATTGCGTATTTGCCTCTTCAGTCATGGTAAGACGTCCCCCAAACTGTCTACCAGAATTGAGCGCTGCATGGCCGTTTGTCCTTGGTTGTCCATGAATGTGACCTGCATGGCTAGACCTCTCCCCATTGGAGTTCCTTCTGCCCCTAGGTCCTTGTGCTATTCCGCCGTGTATCTGCCCACTTCGACCGCTCCCTCTCGTTTCTCCTTGTCTTCGTCCCATATTTCCATGACTCCGTGTTACTTTGAGTTTGCCAGTCTCGGCTGCTGAAGCTTCGGCACTCGAAGGTTCTGTCGATGGTGGCTGGGAACGTGGGGCAATCGACGCAGGTCGCAAGGCCAATACGCTCTCTCTGTTCATATTGTTTACAGATGAGGCATCTTGCAGCCTGCTTTGTTCGGGAGTTGGGGTCATGGATGACTCCGAACCGTTCTGCAAAGCTGGTGCTTGCTGGTGGTTCCGGCTTTGCTTTCCCCACCTCTTCCGCGGTCTCGAGTTGGTAGTCGGTGATCGTGGTAGAGATTGTGGTGCAGGCTCCGCAGAAGCCATGATAGCAGCTAAATTAGAAGAATGTTGCAGTGGCAAATGGGCCCGAATCCTACAGCATGCAACGTGCCACAAGTGCACGGTCCAGTTTGTAACTGACTTGAACTCAGTAAGACTTGATAAGGTAGTTGAAGGTATTACGGAACCCAAGTAATGTAGAGCCTATTTCGTCGTTCATAGAACTGTGGGGAAGTTGTTTGCCTCTTTACTTCGTTCGCCAGTCGTGATGTTTAAGAGTGACGACAATAGGTGTGACTGAGGCTTTTTATTCATTGTGCACGTACGCGACTAATCACAACTGGATGACTCCCGTGAATGAGTCACGTCCAGCAGAATTTGATCTCAGCACCACGCACACACACAATGTGGGATGACTCCGTTCCTTGAGCTCATGTTGCAAACCCATGGAGATGAGCATATTTGGCTTAGAATAGTCATTCTTGATCCTTCGGGTTTTACGGTTTTAAGAGGAATTTTAGCAAGTAACCTCGTACCTTAAATAGGTATCATAGGTGTCGATAAAAGCTGTACACCACTTGTTACTTATGATGTTGTGTCGTGTCTCATTGCTTGGACCTCAGATATGAGATACCTTATTGTTCCAATTGCTTCAACAATGTGCGTGCAAGCAACCAATTGCGGAAACTTACCTTACCCTCTCCGTGATCGGCTGGTCAAGAGGCACAACTGGGCTTTTTACGCCCTTCCTTAGGTCCCAATCAAAACAGCCTATTGACCTTGTAAGCTTGGAGACACCGAATCAGTAAACTGCTAAGGTATCGACTCGAAGGTACCAGTCAACAAGCTGGGACTACCTGAAAGCAGAATCCTTATAATGTCGCCAAGACAGAGAAAGCCTTTGCAATTGGATGACACCTCTACATCTGTATCTCTATTCATATATTCTCTCTGCTGTCGTTCACATAGCCTTGCAACGTCGTGTGCGTGTGGTGTTGCTAACAAGCTTCATGTCCAATCAACACTCACTGATGCCGAGATATTGTTGACTCGTTGCCGTCTGGGCTTGCTTCCTCTGTGAAGATCACATTACATGGGCGTGCACGCCTTACATTTGTAGAGCTTTGCTCTTATAGATAAAGTAGCGCACATGGATTACCGCTTTCCTTGTGACGCCATCTTCGTTGTTGCTTCCTCAGGGTTTTCTTTCTATCGCTCCTCTCCTCACCTCCATGTTGATTACCCTCGACATTCTCTGAGCATTGCAGTAATACAAGAGCTTCTACACCATTAGCTCGCGGCCTCAGCAATGTCGGGTGGTCTAGGCGGTGGAGTGCCAGCTTGCGCAGGATCCCCGATCTCAACGTCTACCGTCACAGCAACAGTCGTCCAAGATTCTGCGTCTTTGGTCCACTAAGTAGGTCCCATCACTATCAGTGACCTCTGTGGAAATTTTGAGGTCGAAATTTTCATTATTGCAGCTACCAGCACATCTTCGAGCAGCCCGGCTACTAGCTCAAGTATCATCAGTGCTGTGCCCACCACGTCCACCAGCAGTCCATCTGTAAGTGCGAGTTAAACGCCAGCCACAGTCGTCGCCACCAACAATTCGGCTGCCTCTGCCAGTAGCGCAAACCCTATCACTAAGCCTTCCACTGTCACCGTCACCGTTAGCACCTCCTCCGGCGCTGTTTCGCCGTCATTTAATCCCACAAGTTCCTCTTTACAACCAGCCAGCACAAGCACCTCCACCCCACAAGCGTCATCCATAACCTCGCCCTCTTCTCAGTCGAGTACATTCCCCACCTCACGGGCATCAGCCATAACTACGCCCTCATCTCAGCCGACTACGCTCTCCACCAGCGCTCGCGCCTCTGCCCAAGGAGCAAGTACAACTTTAGTTTTACCGTCTGCATTCCCAACACTTATATCCCCAATTCAGCCTGCCATCAGCACTGGCGCTAAAGCTGGCGTCGGCGTCGGCGTCGGCCCAGGCCTTTTTCTCCTAGCAGCGCTCTTCCTTTGGTTCTTGCTCCGCATACGACGTCCATGCCAAAGCCAACCACAGCCGTTTGCCAACGGGCACGACTGGGATGGAAAAGACCTGGGCGCTTCAGACCTGCAGCAGCAGTCCAATGGTGAGAAGAGAAGATTTCAGCCACGAGTTGGTGAGTTGGATGGGCAGCCATTGGACGGTGTCAGCGACAGCCTTCGCCTGATGGTGGGAAGGAAGCGGTGATGGGGAAAGTACATGGAACGCAAGCACCAGCAAAGGAAGCAAACGAATTGCATGGAAGGCAAATACCATTGAACGAAGCGAACGAATTGCATGGGTAGCGTCTGTGGCGAAGCGAGGACTAGCAAATATGATCAATATAATGACTTTGTAGAGGAAAGACGAATCTTCTAGAGCGGTTATGCAGATGGGAACCAATGATCCTTGTGATGCGACTGCTCTCATGAGAGTACCCTGGCGATAGGGAACCAGGGTAGAAATGGTTGCGTCGTAATGTGTAAAGCAAGCGGTGGTGCTGAGTAGGAATAAGTGCTTCCGAGTATGCACCATCACCGATGAGGACCTACGAGGTAATCCCAAGTGGGGGGTTTACATGAAGGGATTGGTACGACTTTCATAATGTTGTTCGATTCCTACTCAGTATTTGAGCATCTAACACAGTAAGCAGACACATCTTTTTCTCTAACCTCGATTCGTCAATATCCTCCATTTCTCTTTCCCCCTTCTTGACCGCTGGAGACTGAAGAAAATACACGCAAACCCCTATGCGTTCATAGGCACGATATGATCTCGAGGTGTCATAAACTAAAAAGAAAAGGATCATCACAGAGCATCATTGCCGTTGCAGTTTGCATGCACAGAATGTTAGGATAAAACACAAAGAAGGATGAGAAGCTGGGTGCTTGAGGCTCTGCTGTATATCAAGGAGTGATTCAGAACGGCCTCCTAATGTCCGGCTGGTGCTCGTTGATGCATCTTTCCAGCCTTTTGAGACATTTATCTAGGCGGCTTTCGAGACTATAAGGTGCTCTTGGAACCTTAAGGACGTCTACATGATTTTCAAAACCTGATATTATACCGTTGTTCGACGCTTCAATCATCAAAATCATGGTTTTGACATATATGTTCCCGATAATCGTTCTCCTACGGACGTATTTGGTATTAGTGCTAAGTCAGGAGAAGTGCTTGAGAATGCTACAGCTCGCATCATGTGAGAGGCCCCTTCCAAGTTTACCTTACGGAGTATTGTAGCATGCGTCAGACTCTGCAGAGTGGGGCCCGCAACTCTTTATTTAATTGGACGACAACGAGGCAATACAGTGTGCAGGAAGGGCTTGAACTATGGATGAGTAATCCTTGGCATTCGGTTCTCGAGGTAGCTGAACATGATTGAATGACGGGTGAGAACCATTGATAAGCACAAACAGGGGAATGGCTGGCTCACACCAACCCATCATGCGGTTCCAAAGCCGGGAACGCCAGAGATACTGCATATGCAGCTTGAATAATCTTTGAATCTACTAGTTTAGCCCCATGATCGAAACATCTCGAGCATAAATATCGCATCTTCCCATCTTACGGATGAGACTGGTACTAGGGAGAAAAAAACACATCTTGTGAAATGGTTTGCCTGTACTGATTGGCCCATCTGCTTCTAACTCTCTTTCTTGTTGGATCGGACTCGTTAGGATGGACATGTCAACCATTTTCTCTCATCCTTCTAAAGGATATATTGAACTAGGTTATATTCTTCTAGCATTTCTGATATATCTTTTGAGTCTGGGAATTTATCGGTTGTTTCTCAGCCCTATTGCGCACTTTCCAGGCTCAAAAATCACCGCCGTAACAGGCTGGTATGAGACCTATCTTGACGTCTACAAAGGGGGCCAGTTCACCTTCCAGATTGAAAAATGGCACCAGCGGTATGGTAAGTAGACACTTAGAGAATATCTTGTGGGTTTTGGCTGAAGTAAGGTCCCAATTGAAGGACCGATTATCCGGATCAACCCATGGGAAATACACATCGCCGACCCAGACTTTTACGATATAGTGTATTCGTCCAAAAACCGATTTGACAAAGTCGAGCAGTGGAAGTATCGCTTCGGCGTACCCTTAGCAACGGTCGATACAATTCCCCATGACCATCATCATCGCCGCCGTACCGCCATGAGCCCCTTTTTCTCCAGGCAGAGAATCCTTGACTACAGCCCCTACATCCAAGCCCGGGTCGACAAACTTTGTACAAGATTGATCAAACAATATAGCGGGACATCGAGAGTTGTCTGTTTGAATGATGTGTGGGCTACCTTGACGTCGGACGTGATTAACTATTATTTGTTTGGGCTTTCATACAACTTTCAAGACTATCCTGACTTTGTCGCCCCATTCACCACTTCAATCACGTTATGGGTCATTTCCCTTGGTTTCTCTCTTTGCTACAGTCCGTACCCGATGCCCTGGTCGGAATCCTAAATCCGGCAATGAGACCGGTATTCAAATACCAGGCCGTACGTTGCGCTATCTCTCTGTAGAATCTGTACCTCTTAATTCGCAAATAGTACTTTACTTATCTGAATAATAGGAAATCTCCGCACTGATCCGCAAAGTACGCAAGGGAAATAATGACAACCATGAGAAAGAAAGTCACAAGACCATCATCGATGAGCTTCTCCAGTCCGATTTACCCAAGGAAGAACTCTCCCACGAGCGTCTCGAACAAGAGACTTCCAGCATTACTGGGGCTGCTATTGAGACAACCAAGTCGGCATTATCTCTGGCGAGTTTTCACATCATCAGTAACCCAGAAATTTACCAACGACTGCATGAGGAGCTGGTCCTGGCCATGCCTGATCTCTCCGCCAAGCCTTTGACAGTGCCAGAGCTGGAAAAGCTACCATATCTGAATGCCGTCGTGCAAGAGTGTAAGCATTACCCTTTCCACTTCCATCCGTCACAAATAGTACCCGCCATTACTTGCACTCTCCTCAAACAGTCCACTCTCGTGTATCATCGTTCGATCATTCTCCACCTCTCCAACAACCCCCCCTCTTCTCCACGAGAAACCCACAGAATCTCCAACCATCTAACAATCACCCCTCACCTCAGCCCTTCGACTCTCCTACGGCGTAACCCAGCGTCTCACCCGCACTAGCCCCCACACCCCCATTCACTACGACACTTACACCATCCCCCCCGCCACCCCATTCGGCATGACCTTCTACCTTCAACACCGCGTCCCCTCCCTCTTCCCCTTCCCATCCACCTTCTCCTCCGACCGCTGGCTCAACAACCCTTTAGTCGCGTCCACCAACAAACCGCTGTCCCGCTACCTTGTAACCTTCAGCAAAGGCCCGCGCATGTGCTTGGGTGTTAATCTGGCAAATGCGGAGCTGTTTATTGGGCTGGCGACGGTGTTTCGCAGGCTGGAGTTTGGGCTGTGGGAGACGGGGAGGGGGGATGTGGAAATCGCAGCGGATTATTTTGTGCCGATGTCGAAGAGAGGGTTGCGGGGGGTGAGGGTTGTTGTGAAATAAAGAGGGGGTTCAGTTTTGTCTTCGGGGGTTTTTGGGTGAATGGAGGGAAAGAAGAAGATTGAATAGGTGACAGGTGTCAGAAGGAATAAGCTTGATGACTAACTAATCTTGAAGACAATTATTGAATATGCAAGAATTCATATCATCTTTTTCGTCAATCATCTTCTCTCTTTCTTCTCTTCTTCTTCTTCTTCTTCTTCTTCTTTTCATTTCATATTTCCTAAAGTCTTGAAATAGACATACATTAAACCCAAACCAAACAACATTCAAAAAATCATTCAAAGAAAATTTCTATAAACTCAAACCTGCTGACTTATCCCTTTCTTTGATGAGCAAAAGAAAAGAAGTGAAGGAGGCAAACATTAAAAGTTAACGAACAAACGCAGTAAAAAACCGAGAAAAGCACAAATGATGTACTTCAAGAATGGAAATCCGAAAACAAGCTTCGTATAAATCTAATACAACAAGAACGAGATGCTTTGTCGTAACATACAATTGCAACAGTCACGACCTTTATTTCACACAAACTCTGAAAAAAAAATATCAGCAGTAACAAGAGAAGAACGGGGTCAGAAGCCAGTGCATAATAGAGGCTGAAAGATTTTTTATTCTATTTTTTGAACTAATCGCGACCACCATTGGGCTCGCGGTCATGTGCCACAGCAGCAAAGTACAGCCGAAAGAGATGGGGGATACACAGTTGGACTCGACCAACATAAAACAAGAGTTTCCGCTTCCTCAGCATGACTTATGCCCCAATTGTCTTACAAGTAAAGATCGCATCTTCGAGCATACCTGCGCCACCAGCGAATGTCATTTCCTGCAATCTGGCAATTGCCCTGAGCAGAGACTGGACTCGATGGTCAAAGAATCAAAATATAGAAAAGCCAAAGGTGTAAAGCATGAATTACTTTCTTGTCGTTGTAAGAAGAGGCAAGGCTCTCCGCATCAGAAGGGGCTGTTGATTCTCTAACCGCAACGTAGATCACTGCTGTAATTCTGTCACATGAATGATTTTTTGCTGGTCCTTTTAGGACAGTATAGGCCCCGGCAAATCAAACGTAATCTCACTCACACCCCCGACCCCAACGATCCACAGCGTTTCAAAACCCCTCCCGCTCCAGTTGACATTCACCGCCGTATAATTCGTCTTCACAGTAACCAAAAGCGTGCCTTCCTCGTCCAGGATATCAACGCCGCCGCCCGTGGCGGTGAGGAGATAGCCGTTTCTGGCAACTTTGACGCCGTCGGGGATCCACTGCTTGCTGAGATAGATGGGCCGTTTGTTGGCGATGGCGTTGCCGCTTGGGAGCACGTCGAAGGCGTAGACCGTGTGCGGGCTGGTGGTGTTGAAGTTCATGTATCCGAGCATTCCGTATTGCTGGACAATCTCCGGCGTGATTGCGCCCGTGTCGGATATGTACACGGTTTTCTGGTCGGGGGAGAATGCGATGCCGTTTGGCTGCTTCATGGTGTCTTCGACGATACTTACGGATCCGGTACTTGGGCGGAAGCGGTACGAGGCACTACCCAGTACTGGAGCGTATTCGTTTACGCCGTTGCCCCAGCCATAGTCTGATGAAGGGCTCGCAGTCAGGTTACTTTGTTCGGGCAAAAGAGGATGAAGAGGGGCAAACCATTATCAGTAAACCAGACGTCTCCTTTCGAGTCGACCGTGATGTCGTCGCATGAATCGAAGTAATAGCCAAAATAGTTGTTGAGGAGCACATTCGATACACCACTTGTTGTGTTCAGCGTATAGATCCCCGGACGGGAGACGGTTCCAGATTGCTCATGAATTGAATGGTTGCCTCCTCCAACACAATAGTAGATTAACCCGTTGTGGAACCAAGCGCCACTCCCCGAATAAATAGGAGGGCTGGCTATCTTGAAAGAGAGAGTAGGTGGCGAATCAGTGAGATTGATCACTCTCTGGGGGAGAAAGCCTGGCTGGAGCTGTGAAAAGTAAAATTCATTGGTTGGAGGAGAGTACACCGGCGCGTCGTGGAACACCTCTGCAACAGCGAAACGGAACTGATTTCTGGGAGCAGCCCCAAGCAGCTCCAGCCCACGATTGCGGTCAAACACTAGGAAGTCCGCATCAGCAGTCAGTTTCCATGAAGGGTCGTTGAATATTGAGGTTGCTTCGTATGGGGCGTCTTGACTGGGCTCGAAGGAATTGTTGATTGGCTTTCGAAAGAAATCATCGGGCATGGCAGACGAATAATGATTAATGCAGACGATCTTGGCACTTGAAGGGCCACATCTTTCTGCCAATGGCTCGACAACTTGTGCTAGGCCAGGAAGAACGAATATAACATGAGCAAGGAATATAACGACACTATGAAGCATGTTAAGGACCAGTATCAATCCTACTGACCTTGAGTACTAATATAATTTGATATAATTGTTCAAAAAGCAATGACAATTTCGTATGACTTACAGCTTCCTTGCAATCGAGAGTTACCAGACACCTGAAGACATCCTTATTCGATACATTATGATACCTTAGCAGTCTCTCATTTCGACTTTAGCGTCCTGATCTTACAAAGCAGTGCATTGATAATCACCTCCATCAAGTTCAGGTTTTATACTCGGTTTATAAGCAATGCTCTGATATAAAACGTCCACCTTCGTCATGGACACCATGTACGAGTACACCATGTATTTGTTGGAATTTCAGCTGTGATTCGGTTGATAATCACGGTAATCTCTCCAGCTTCAACCTACCTAATAAATGCCGCCAACAATGGCCGCGAATTCCAACAGTATTCCAACAAGCAGTTGTGAAGTTGCCTCAGGTATAGGTAATGAAAGCTTACTAATCGATCCCCCATTGTCAAGCCAACAATAATACCCTGATGATCCGCTCAGCCCAAATTTTGTCCGGTCCATCGAAAGTGGTCTGCCATACTCACCACGTCAGCAGTCGGCTTCATTTCAAGCATGTTCAGCTCAATCATGGCCAGTTCTTCCCTCCATCGCCAGAACTGCGCAGATACACAATGCCGATTTAGAGATGCTGCCTCCAACTAAGTGTTTGGTATTGCTTTTGGGCCTCTTGCCGGCCCCGGGGAAATTCTTCTATATACCTGTAATTTGCGGTTCCTTTTCAGTTGACAGATTTTGATTATGCCACAAGCGAATTTCTATTCACTGCAGCTCAATGTTTGGCTCGTTTAGATGTTGGTGTACCAATGCCTTCCTTGAATCAGCATTTCATATAGTCTGCCAGGCTAACGGACTGAGCAACAAGGTCGATATCTCGAGATCGATATCTTTCCCTTGTTCTTAGGACTGCCATAGGCGCCATGTCAGGGGACTATGTCGTAAAACGCACTTCATCTTCGGTGTGAAGGCTTTTCTCAGGTGACTAGTACTAACGATTTTGCGTGAATAACGTTGGCCTATACTGTTCATGAGTGAAAACACCCGAATTCGATGCCTAAAGTATCTCCTATTGCGGTCAACTGACCGAATCATCAGCCATAGGTTGTGAGCCTGACTGAATTCGAGATGCTAGCGTTTTCCCCTTCCCCTGAAGATCCAGTCCGGATGCACGCCTTGTGACGAACCTGGCTTGTATTCGTTCAGGGTTGGTGAGTCTTCTCAGTGACTCTTCTCCTCACACAAAAGCCGATCCTGCTTTGTTCTTGCCGTTATTCTTCCCTACCTTCAAACGCCTTTGAGCTTCCCCGCTATTAACCAAGGCCCGGTTAACTCGCTGTACGCTTATTCCCCGGTACACACTAAGTCTCGAACCTCGAACCTCGAACCACAATCACCTATGCCCTCAACCAAGAGCGTCCGCTCTTCCGAATCTCTTCTTCCAGGCTCTTTCCTCCATGTGGGTACTCCGTCGCCTGGTTCTTTCAGTCAGCCCTAGAACCCCATGGCCCCTCACAGATGTACGCACTACCCCAAGTGCTCAGCCGAAGCTAAGGAACAGTTCGACGCAGCCATCGAAAAAGCTTGGTAAGATCTTCGTGCAATCTCTATCAATGCGGACGAAGATCTTCGGACGACCACCAATCAAGCCATAGCTGAGCTGAAACACGACCTCACAGGGCCAAAGAATTCTGGGAACAAGATCAACTCTGAAATGGTAAAGCGTATCTGGAGATATTGGCGGATGGAATCGACGAAGAGTCAGCGGACGATGATTACTACAAAACTGAGGATGCCAGTCGTAAGGGATATGAAGTGGCCGTGAACATGACTACGGAGCGTCCTATGAGGGTTCTAAAGGAAAACAATAAGCTCGGCCATGAAGAGTGGTCCGATGCCGAAAGCCTTTACCATAACGCATTGGCGCAGGCTGAGCAGGACTCTCAAAATGCAGCAAGCATAGCTGTGAAGGCTTGTAGGAGAGGCGAGATGAGAAGTCCAAGGGCCCAGGAAAGGACGGATGCAATGAAGCTCAAAAATAGTACATCTAAGGCGATAAGGTGGGTGGAAAACGAGAGAGCTGGATAGTGAACTCAGAAAACGCATGTGACATGATGGACGGAGGAAGCTACGATAAACAGAAGAAGAGGAGTTTGATGATTTGGTAAGACTCTTCTAGCGCTTGGTCGGGGTTCGCAGCCCTAATCGAGCCAAACGCGCGATTGCTCCTCCTAGTACATCTATGGTCCTGCAGAAGTCGTCGGTCCTTGCGAGACTGCTCATTCTTGACTAGAACGTATGTCTGACTATAGTAGTTTCCCAGTGGCGTGGTAGTGTAAGGTTTTGAAAACTTATCTAGTAGCAATCAATACATATGATACCATTGCCTACGCCGCAAGGTGTCATCTTGGTGATGAATAACGAGCTTCTGAAGCCGGAGAGAGCTTGTCCTTTGAGCTCAATGATAGAAAAATTACACAGATGATGACAGCCTTCGAGGCCGGGTAGCACTGCTAAGCCTTGGTACGAGGACTGCAAATCAAAATAGTAACTTGTCAAGTGCAGAGAAGCTTTGTTGCACTTACAGCGTGGTGACGGAGCTTTGATACTAAGATGCTCCAGAAGTAGACGTCGCATCCTGATCGTATAGCGCGCTGTAGCGTCAGTCCATAGCCCTTATCGTATCTTGACGTTCTCTACCTCCGTACAGAAACTCTACACCAGTGATATAGGTAAAACGTTGATTTGGGAGTTCCGAGAAAGAATGGTGCTCGGGCCATACCAGATAAATGACCGAAAGACCGCAGTGCTGTATCCACTAAAGCTCGGAATACAACCTCATTAGAAGCCAGCGCACCTCCTTGCACTCACCATTCAACGAAGCCACTCATTTCATTTAGAGTTCTTAGCATACTCCAACAAATTATCAAGCTCGCAGGCATGCATGCATGGATCCAGAACCAGGATACCGTATCACCATCCCCATCATCCTACAGTCCAGCCTACGCCCTCCCTCTTTACTTACGCTTGACGATTACGCTTCATCGCCTCCCCCTGATGGGGCCCCTTGACCCCCAGTTCCCCCAACAGCCTTCGCCTTCCCTCCTCCCAATTTCGCCTTGGCCCTGTCCATACCCCCCTGTAATTCCGTCTTAATTTCTTCAATCTTCGCCTTCTCTAAGTCAAGCTTGATCTTTTTCGCCTCGAGCTCGGTTTCTTGATATTTGATCTGTGCGGCCTCTTGTCCTGTCACACGGACCTTGTGTATTTGGGTTAGCACGATATGGAGGATGTAGGGAAATGGGGGAAAGGGGAGGGATGGGTCGAGTTTTTTGGGGGCAAAAATTACCGCATCTGCTATTTTCTCATCCACGAGCCGTTGCTGTTTGGCAATTCCCATTGTTTCGCGGTAGTTTTTCTCGTATTCCGGCACCTTATCTGACTCGCGGCCGTGGGAGCGATCGTTGTGATCACCGCCGCGGCGACCGCCGCCAAGGCGACCGCGGTCGTCGTAGCCGCCGCCCTTGTAACGGCCGACATCGTAACCACCGCCATAGTGACCGCCGTAACCACCACCCCCGTAAGACATTGTATGTTTTGTTGTAGGAAGCTTGATCTGATGACTTGAGATACTGTGCAGGGTTTTTGGAAGCAGGAAAGGTTGTTCGCTAGATCTGTGGAGGTAGTGGACACTATCTTTGATGAGGATGGTCTAATTTCGAAGGTGGAGGAGTTGGGTGAGGCTGTTGTGAGGTTAAAGAGGAGAAGAAAAGAGAGGTTCGGGACCGGCTTAAGTAGTAGAAGCCAAGCAAATTACTCACTCGGTTTGTCTTCATTAGGAGCCGAGATTTGAAATAATAGTGATAGAATGACGATTATTGACTCATTTCTCACAAGCAACAATGAAAGGAAGACGAAGCATCACATGGACTTTGACGATTTGTGACCTGATGTTGGAGCTATCCGGAAGTCTGTAGCGTCACGAAGCCTGGGTACTGACCTCATGCACGACGTTTCATTCGCAAGAAGGTAGATATCGTAGCTTCAACTTGATGATCAGGAATATCCTCCTTCTCCAAAACAAAAGGTATCCTGGCATCAACTGTCCCATCAAAGATTCTTTACTTTTGCAGGGTAAAATTGAATCCCTTCTGCGTGGTATCGACGCCGTCTCTCCTGCAGTTGGCGTAAGAATCGCTCAGTAGAAGCGGTGTTTAGGATCAAATCGATTCGCCGTGACGCCGAAGCCACTTTCGAATGTCTCTTATCCTTCATACCAGGGTATTGGATTTGGAATTCAAGGTCCCTTAAAACTATGTGTGCTTTATCCAATTCTTCAGACTGTTGTCCCATTAGTTGGCTCATATCTTCCCGAGCTTTTCTCTTATTCTCGGTAGCAAGGTGGTGTACGGTCCTTGCTCTATTTTCCCGTCGCCCATCCTTCTTCGCATCCTCCGCCTCTTGCCCGCAGACATCACAAATCTCAGGATCTTTAGGTATGCTAGTATCACCCACCCACGTCCGTTGTCCAACCACAACCACGTGTCTCGGGCAAACCACCACTGCATAGCGAGAACGTCCTCCTATCGCGGCTACACAGGGCTTTTCCAGGTCACAGATACGACAACGACCACAGCAATTCGAATCATCCCAGTAGGTACTGACGGCGTTGCGGCAAGGAGTACTAGTTTTTACGGTGTAGCGCTCAAGGAATACAGCGCAGAGCCTATGGTTCATGTCTGTGCGTATTTCCTCATAGCCGCAATTGTACCTCATATAGTGGAACATACACATGGCGGGATGTCTGATGGACTCCGACCGAAAAGATTGAAAGGGTTGATTGTCGGCTAAGAGAAGCTCGAGAAAGAAGTGATAGAAAATGAACAATGGCCTTACGACCCAATTTGTTAGGAATGCGTTTTCAAGATCTAGAAGTCCTGAGGTAAAGCCCTCACCTGGAAAGCCTTTTTAGGCGTCTCACGATTATGACCGTATTTGATGTTTTCCTAAGCGAATGGCGTGAGTAACAATACAAAAGCTTTGAATCAAACAACGATGCCGGAAGACTGGTAAGTGATGTGAGAGTTAAGAAGCAAGAAACAAGCGTCCTGCGAGATTTCTAACAAGTATGACTGAAAGTTCTCGCAAACTTGCGCGCATGCTCGCCTTCGCCCCTTCCTTCTTCAAGGAAGAAATCAAAAAACTGTCTTGCATAGGACATCATGAGATAAAGGAAGTCACGGGGACCGAGGATACACAAAACCTGTAGTATACTGTATTCAGAAACAATGTAAGTGCACCTCACCTAACATCAAATTCAAGTTTCAGCTATTGCGCCTGCGAACTCCGCCAATTCGTTTAGAGAATGTATACGATACAAATGTCAGACCTTTCTAGGATTGCTTCTTCTGCGCGGCCGGCCCCATTTCTTGATCAAAGGCCGCGTACGACACCTGTAGACTCGAGACACCTGAAATAGCAACGTAAAGAATCATGAGAAGCGGAATTGTGATGACAATACCCATGAAAAGACCTGATGGTGTTAGTCATCTAGCCAAAATAGTGCTGGGTAGAGTGTACCTGGCCCGAAAAATTGGTATCTCTCAAAGAGAGGACCGTCTGGCAAGGTTATATTGCCGTCGAAAGTGTTACGCTTATTTACAGAAAAGTCACGCTTTAGCTCCATATGCGCCGGCGAAGCGAAAGTGGGGTCCATTTCGTAAAGCTCGGTCTCATCGACCAAGTGGTGGTGCTGCAAGGTAACGGGGGATGTGGTATATATGACAGTGTATTTGGTTGATGGGAGCATATCAAGGAACGAGGACAGTAAGGCGTCTGTGGAAGTTGTAAACGAAGATGCTTCGTCAGAACAAGATTTGTACAAACCATTCTCAGCCAGCTTGGCCGCTCTACCACTGCCAGTTGGTATATCAGGGAAGTCTAGATTGATGACCCGTGGCTTCATATCGTCGACGATACTGAAGGTTCCAGCTAAACAGGTTTGGGTCAGCATCTCATCATATGGCGCTCATTAGGGCTTCGCATGATGAGAGACTTACTCGACGCATCGATCCTCAGAAGCGCAGCTCCACACCTCTCTTGAACCGCTCTGACCATCTCATCTGCATCAAGCTCCCCCAGCACATCCCTCACCGCGAGGCTTGATCGTATATCCTTGTCCTCACCGGAAGTCATTTGCTTTAGAAGCGGCGCAGAACGCCGGTTTTTGTAATCCGCCACATTAACACCGGGCTGGGTAACAACTACGTAGTTGTCGGATGTACATTCCGTGAGTTGCGAGATTATCGTTTCACTTAAGGAAGAGGCGGATGCGATTTGAGGAGATGATACGAGTAGTCTGTGGTAAGTTAGCGGACCTTGTTGATATCTAGAAGCTGATGGACGGCATACTCAGAGGTAGAGAAGAAGAAGAAGGGCGACGTGTCTTTAAAAGCATCAACAAAGCACACGGCTAAGACGAGCATCCCCAGCCTTATTAGATACATTGCGTTGGGATGCTTTAAGGTAGATCTATTAATGAGTTGAAGTCATAGAGTCTACTCGCAAGGCGGCCAAGAAACAATTCCCGGCGGGGCAAGCGCAGGCGAGGCGCTTGTCTACGATCCGGGAGATCTTGCTCTACCAGATTTCGAAATATCAACGCTTTACTCGCCCACAACCGAAACAAGTATTAAATATAATGCCAAAATGATAGGCGAACGAAAGGCGGCGAGCACGATTGCCCATCCAAGGAAAAGGAGGAAGCCAACGTCTGCGATCGAAGAGATTGCCTTCGACTTTAACGCTCGCGAGGATTATCTTACAGGGTTTCACAAGCGCAAGCTGCAACGAATAAAGTATGCAAAGGAGGAGGCTACCAAGAAAGAGCGAGAAGAGAGAATCACTGCGCGCAAGATCGTACGTTTATTACTGGAACTAATACGGGGCATGGCTAATGATTGTAGATACGCGATGGACGGAAATCGGATCTGGAGAAACATGTGGAGGCGGTGAACTCGATGCTTCGAGATGGCGATGGGGAAGTTTTAAAACCAAAGGAAGAGGATGGGACTGTGGAGGGGGGCCAGTGGGATGGCATAGCAGAGGTTCAAGAAATTGACCATGAAGCGGAATATATCGACGAAGATCGGTTTACTACGGTTACAGTGGAAGCCGTGGAGGTCTCGAAGGATGGTCTTCACCGAACGGCTGAGGATGCTGAGGATGATGAGGAAACAAACGAAGATAGTGGTGTACGGGAGGCGGACAAGAGTGTATCAAGCACGTCCGTCAGCGACGACAAAGCGAAGATGGAGAATAAGAAACGAGTCTGGACCAAGGAACGCCCTGGTGGGCCGAAAAAGAAGAAGAAAAAGTTCAAGTACGAAAGCAAAGCAGATAGGAAAGTTACGAGGCATAAGGAAAAGTCGAAAGGCAAGGCAAAAGCAAAAGCCAGGAGAGAATGAGAGAGTCACTGGTCCGGGCTTTACATACATACATACATACATAGCAAAAGCAACAACCATGGCTAGGAACCAAGTTCACCCTAACATGAACTTAAATACACTGTAAGAGACGCACGCTCAGGATGGCTGCAAAGGTTCTCAAGTCATACGCCGAACCAAACACTGACATCTATGCCGAAGAGTCCCATCATACCCTGTCTTCCAATTTCAGAGCCAACGCACGGTAATGCCCCGAGCTCAACACCGGAGCGACCCCCACAGAAGTCTACATATTACCAATCTCCTGCTGGAAGTCCTCCAATTCCTTCCTAACGGTTTTGTATTTCTGGGCCATCTCTTCATACTTTGCCTCCCACTGGTCACGATCGTTCTCTAGAGCTTGAACTTTGCGTTCGTAGTGGCCAGCCTTGACATCTGTTTGGCGTAACCTGTGGTGAGAAATGAATTAGCTACGACTCCCTTCACGCCGCAATCCATTGCATGAGAGCAGGCGCTATATCCCCAACGATGATCAGCATAGCTTACTTGTCGCTTGTGTCCCTTATCTTCTTGTCCGACTCTTCAGCTTCCTCCTCTAATAATTGTAATCTCCTCTGCAAAGCCTCGTTCTGTTGCCTATCTTGACCGCTCCGCTCTCCCATCTCCTTGGCTTCTTTAATACCGGTTTCCAATTTCTCTACCTCCGCCTCCAGCAGTTGATTCTTGTGCGATAGGGATGTGATTTCTTGTTCTTTTGCAAGGCTGTCCTGTTCAAGCACCTTGACCTTTGCCTGAAGCTCTTCGACGTTGGCCTGGGCTTCCTCCTGTTGAACGCGGAGAGCCTGCAATTTCTGAAAGTATTGTCAGCCTTACAGGTGCCATAGAAGAAGTTGTGGGAAAGAAGAGTAAGCCAGGTAGTTTCCGTGAGTGCAGAGACTTGTCAGATCGTACTGAAACGCTTCCATTGTCGAGAACTACGTACCGCTCTGATTCCGTCGACAGACATGATTGCGGGTATGGATACGAGACACTTGGTGGGAGAGTTTCTTGTTATATTTTAGGAGTAGCTTTGACAGAGTTGAGCCACTGATTTCAAGGGAAGGATGTGTTGTCTTTGTTGTGAAGCAGCTTACGTTGGACGGTAGAAGCAATGAGTGTTACGTAAGCGAATATTTACTCAACCGCGGTTGATGCGACAACCTCTCGAGTAAACATTGACAAAGCTTGCATCAACTACATCAGCGTTGCAACAGCATGACGAGATTTCTAGAAAGGAATGTAATCGCCGAATCCCAAATAACCTTTTGACTATCTCAAGGTCCCCTCCAGTTTTGATTGCAATTAGAATACGCCAAGATGCTCGCAGCACGGGACCAAGAAAATCTTGTGCATGGGCACCAGCAAGTGGCAGCAGCGAAACCGCTGAATCAAGGTAATAGACAACTGGCGCCTAAGACTCCTGGTAACAAATATCCAAAAACGCCTCTGAAAATACCATTAAATGATGAAAATGGTGTTGGCGGCCAAGGGAAAGGCCAACTTCTGCAGAAGAATCAAGGCAAGGGCAATGAGAACATCATGGCTGGGGGCAAGAAAGTGGGCTTGGTAGATAAGAATGCTTTTGTCACACCTATAGGTGAAAGCTAAAAATTTATACAATCACGCAGTTGATACTGACATTCTTCTAAGGTCCCCGGAGTCGAGCGCCTCTCGGACACAAAACCACCAATGCCAAGACCAAAGTCTTCCAAACGCCCGCTCCGCAAGGAGCCGACAACGAACCTGACAAGTCAGATAAAAGGGGTCTTTCAGCTCGAAAGCCCAAGCCAAAGGTAGCTCATGCAGAAATGACCAAGTTGGATGTCCTAGGAGACAAGGATGAGCTTGGAGAGCCAGAGATCGAGTATATGCCACCAAGAGCCAAAGGTAATTGGTACCTAGACCTGGCGTAGACACTCAATATTTAAAGTGAAACAGATCTCCCCGACTACCCCGACGATATCCACGAACTGGATCTCTCTATGTTCGCAAATGGTGGCCTAACCCGCGGTTGCTGGGACTACTACCTTAATAGACCCTCTGAAGCTGACGGTCTTAGCCACCTTGAACGAGAGGATAAAAAGCGCGTAGAAGCACAAGAGCTTGCGCACAGCATAGCCGATGCAGCACTTTTGCGAGACGTCGAAAGTGGTCCTATTCCTTGCTTTCATGATCCGGAGTGTCAGGGGAGAGAATGTATCGCTAGCAGTGCGGCGAGAAAGGAGGCGGAGGAGAAGTACAAGAAGACTATGGCTTCTCTGGAACCCGAACCAAAAGCCAAAACTGCCTCCCCAAACGTACAAACCTCGAAAGGACCTTCGACTCTTGACTCCCAAAACGCTGCCACAGCTCTATCCCAATCAAACAAACCCACTGCTATCGCCCTAACGAAAGCTAGAAAACCCTTCTCGACTACCACAGCTAAAACCCCCTCCATCGCCACCCGTTCCAAGAAACCTATCCCAGCCCTCACCAACCCCTCTGCTATGCGCCACGCCTCTTCAACCGCAGCTTCAAGAACCACAATCGGCCACGCAGCCGGCCGTGCCACTTCTGCCAGTCTCCGAAAAACCGTTCTGTCATCCACCAGCACCAAAAATCCTCTCGCAGCCAAACATCCAAACACTGGAATCCCAGACACTAGTTTGGCGCCCGCGGTATATATCCAGCGTTATGGAGCGCCGAGGGTGGGTAGTGAGATGTGGTTCAGGTGCAAAAGTGTGGGATGCTTTGATGAGGACGTTGGGGATGATAAATTGTTGGGGGGTAGTGCTGCGATTGAGGATCTGATCAGGGAGGATGCGGAGAGGGAGTTTAGTTTTGCCCCATGAGCTAGCCAAGAGTATGGGAGGGGGGTTGGATGGCAGGTAGAGTGGTCTACTCTTTTGTTTGGTTTTCATTATGGTTTTGTGTAAACATTTTTTGGGGAAATGGCAAATGCATCAAGGATGGCTGTCCTTCGCGCGGCCAGCCTTTCATCTTGTCCAGAGCTTTATCAAGGAAAAATTCACTGGCGATCATTTCTTTCCGAGGACCGTGCTACAGCGTTTAAATGCAAATCCTCTATTCTTTGAAAAGCCACTCAGAGCATTCCCACGAGGAGTGGGCGCTATCGATTGCAGGCAGCGACTTGGTCATTTTTGTTCACCGAGAAGAGAGGCAGAAGTATGGAATACAGCGCTATGGAGCGATTGCGCTTGTTTTTCAGAAAGGAGGGGGTGAGCCAAGTGGTCTGCATCGATGAAACCATAGGAAATGCTACAGTATCCTTCCTTCATTATCTTTTCAGCACGTGTGAGAAGCATCCTCTCAGTAGGCTCGGTTCAGTATGGGGGCCCGGGAAGGGTTTTATATGCAGTTCGGCCTGGTAGGGATGAGGAGAGAAAACTCGTGGCGTTGTGCTTGTGGGGTGTTTGTGTGATTGGTGGGGAGGATGGGGGGCTGTATGGGAGGGGAGGGGATGCTGGATGCTGGATGTTAGGGGGTAGGGTTTCGGAGGTGGTTGGCGGTGATGGTGGTTTGTGAGGGAAGAATTGGGGGTATTAGGGTGGATTGCTAGTTTTGTATTGGAGTTTGCTGGGAGGGGTAAATGAGGGTTGAGTTGTGGTGTTGGATTTGATGGGGAATTGGTGAGGCGGAGAGTTTGATGGTGGAGCGTTGTTAGATTTGTTTTAGGTTGTGCTAGTCGTTATTTGGTAGATTCATTTATGTACTTTCTTTGCTCCGAAGAGTAGACTGGAAGTTGTCCGAAGCTATTTGGGAATGGGTGAGCATCTGATACAAGTCTTACCAACGAACCTGCCAACGGTAGGCCACTTCTATTCAAGCCCTCAAGCCTTCATCACCTCGCCTCTAACTCAAATTCGTGCCTCTCCACCTCCGGAACATGTCCCCACGGGCCCCTTAGAATCCCTACCTTCTCCCCACCCCAACTTGCCAGACTCCTCAACCCCCGAATTATCGGTGTCTCCGTCACCTTGTGCAAGCCAAACGCTTCGCCAATAGCCTCGAGATCGCGACCTTTGGTCTCAGGCATGTACATGATGCATACGGCAACGGTCAAAAAGGATGCGCCGCCGAATAGGAAGTAGATCCCTGATGAGGAGCGGGCGAGAAGAACGGGGGTGAGGAAGGCGACGAAGAAGTTTGTGATCTAAAGGAAGGAGGTAAGTAGTTGCTGAATTGTAGGGTTTGTTGAGACTAAATGGCAGCGAATGCTTACGCAGTTGGCGCTTTGGCCGAGACTGGTTGCGCTTGCTCGAGTGGCTACAGGCTGGATTTCGGATGCGAAAAGTTTCATACCGATCGCCCAAGCTATGGCGAGAACGTGGTTAGTACTGCAGTTGTAGAAGAAATAAGCTACTTTGGTGCAGGCCAAGGACTTACTCATAGAGTAAACAATAGCAAACACGAAGATCGTAATGATAACAACCCATCTTGCACCACCGTACGTTGCATGCACGCTCTTAGTGGCGTATAGCAGGCCCTGCGCAGCATAAGCTTTGAATCTCGAATATACGATCGTTTTGTTCTTACCATCAGAATCATACAAGAGGCGATGACAACGCCACCATAGATTGTAGAGGCACGACGGCCCCAGCGGTCGACTAGGTAAACGGACAGGATTGTGAAGACGAAAATAAGGATTGCTGAGATACCAGACGCGAGAAAAGAAGCTTCAGAAGAGGAGATACCAGCTTGTTGAAAAAGTAATGGGGCATACTGTTTACGAAAATTAGTAAGCTATGTGATCGAAAAGGACTAGGTATGAAGCCGCAACAACGGATAGGAACGCACATAGATGACTCCGTCAATTCCACTGAGCTGCTGCATTGACATCAGAAAGACGCCAAGAAACATAGGTTTCCGGGCATCTTTCCTGAAGATCGCCATCATTTCTTTCAAGTTTGCTCGCGTTCTGTCAAGCAGCTTTGTTCTCGCAGCTACCGTAGGTCTGGTTGGTGAATCGGTCAAGGCTGCAATCTCAATTGGCACCGGGTTCTGGAGTAAGTCCTTTTCACGCTCGACATTTGATACTCCAAGTCTATCCCAGGCTTCACTTGCTTCTTCTTTGCGGCCTTTGTATGCCAGCCAACGCGGAGATTGTGGCAAGTAGAAGAAGGAAGCGACTGCTAGAAAGAAAGCAATGCCAGAGTGGAGCGCCAGCGGGAGTCGCCAAGACAGGGAAGATGAGATACGAACACTGCCGTAGCACGAAAAATATCCAATAACCAGGCCGAGAGTGATGAGAAGCTGTATCATTGTGGTCAAAGGTCCACGTTTGTTTGGGGGTGATATCTCGCAGACGTAGCTGGAATGTCACAATAAGATATTTGCCGGATCGCAAACGAGATATGGGAAAAGAAGACGGATTACCCACACCACGATTATACTCAAGAAGATGCCTTCACCAGCACCTACAATCAACCTCCCAGCGATGAGCATACCCAATGTCACAGCTCCAGTTTCGAGAGCAGCTCCGATGGCGAAAAGCAAGGCACCAATGGCTATGGCACGCGGTCGGCCCAAGCTATCGGACAATGCACCAGCAAACAACGATGCGACGGTAGCAGAGAGCAGGATTGAGGAAATGACCAGGCCATGTAAAGAGGGTGAAAGTGCCCCGAAAGTGGCAGTGAAGGACGGCATGACCGTGACGGGACCAATGGCACCGCTATCAAGACTGGGCCGTGTATAGACCATGTTAGTTGGAGACAATTAGGATATAGCACAGTAAGAGCATTACCCATTGAGTAACCCACCCAGGGTTACAAGTAGGGATGCCATGAGATACTGAGGTGGATTGCGGGCCCGCTTGAGCCATTGGGCCCATCGTGAAGGATCAGTAACAGTAGCCATTGAGCTCGTTGAGACAACCAAGCCACGCTCTCGAGAGATTGATGCTTTAAGGAATGGATAGATACAGACTGAGAGAAAATGCGAAAGACATCGCTTTTGAGCTCGTGGAAGTGCATCACGCAACGGTCGGGAGTATTAGAAATCCAAAGCATGTTGGCTCTGTACGTCACTTTTGAAGATGGACGTTTGGTGGGGTACTTCCGTGTATATTGACGACAGCCGAACGACTAGGTCGGCTTCTTGGATTGGGGTGAAACAGTAACGAATCGATGCTGACTGTGCAAAAGTCTGGCGTTTTATCTGCCTTGTAGGGCGTGGCGTCAGCAACAAGCTCGGCAGGCTCGGCATACCTTCCAAACCAGAGATGCATTGATTCCCTTCTGGCCATGACCCAACAGGATCGACAGCGTCAACAGCATTTCAATTGGATACGCCGACAGCAACCGGACCTTCCCTCCTGAAAGCAGGTTCTATCGCGCGCCACCTTCCCTTTTACATCTTATCTTATCTCACCAGCAGAATAATTGCGAGCCTTTCCCTTGCTTCTCGGCTGACACAGGTGTATAGGAGAGAGTAGATGCAGTGAGGCAGTGATAGTGCTAATCCTGGGGCTCAGGGAAGGGAAAGGGCCAGGAATAGGACGCTGGGAGGGATTGAGGTTCGATGATACGTTTGAGTACCTTCAGTACCTTGGTTTGCGGACAAGTCTGCCCCGCTGTCTTGAACTCTGACAATAATGTGACGGATGTTGGATCACAAAGGTCGGAGAACAAACAGCTAGGATAACAGAATGTTAGAAGTACATTGCACCGGTGGTTGGCCCTTGGCGTTGAGTGCTGTTCATCGTATGTTCAAGCGAAGCAACCGTTTCCCCCAAGAGCATGTGGGATATGAGAGACGACGTCCAGATATCTCGGTATATTTTATCCCCATGAACGTGACCAGTCAGAATCCGCAACCGTATCAAAATATTCCATCAGCTCTACCTCCTCTCTCTCCACGTGATCTTTCTGCGGTCCTACTTCACGCTTTTCGTCGCTCTCCCTCGCTTCCTCTCTTCCTTTTCGCTCCACCTGATAATAGGATCTGCGGCTGGAATCAATCAAAGCGACGCCTTGCTTCGACAACTTGCTCAAGATGGGGCTCCTCGAAGAGCGTCGTGGCCTATTTCTTTCTGGTGCGAACCCTTGATATAGGCAGTCTGCTGTACTCTCAGTTTGAAATGCAATCTCGATCTGACGACTATTCCAGCCTTGTCGCGTTCTCCAGTGATCTTTAATAAGGCCCACAATATTTTAACTCTTTCTGAGGAGGCTTTGTGTTTCCACGATCTAGAGTCCTAGACGACTGACGTTCATGTTAGGAACTTCCAGTGTATTCTCTCTATGAGGTGCTAAATGTTAAAGACTACAATGAAACGCGCGAGTTGGTTGCCTCATCGAATTCACTCAAGTGATTGGTAGTCATCGAAATTAGGTGTAAGAACCGAATATTGAGATAGCACTCGAGAGAGATGATAGACGACAAAATACTGGGCGTCTCGTGTTGTGGATTCTCGGTCGATCAAAGCGGTAAATGTGGATCGATCTATTTGAATGCAACGGAAAGGTAGACAGTAGGAAGACTTCTGAGATATCACTACTACGATCAAGGACTTGAGGGCGCCTACCATTCACGTACGCTCGGCCCAGAGACCGCCAGCTCACACTACGCTGCGATGTCTGATCATTCAAGTCAAGCCTCATACCTTTCCATAGGCTGCAATAGCTACCCGTGTGCAGCGCGAAAGCTAAGAAACAGTTCCTACAAAACATCTTATACTCTTGGCCGCTTCGGCGTTAGGTGGGTTTGATATCGGACGAGAAGGGCACCTAATTTGGTTGTTGGTTAGTGAGCCCACTACCACCCCAGGGTTATTCCAAATCTTTGTAGCTGCCTGCAAAGATGGTTCACAGGTGAATCGAATAAGTCTCAGGGGGTGCACGACGTTCTTCAGAACTGCTGTTTCCGTCATATGATACTCGAAGCGGTACGGCATTTGAGTGGGTTAGGTACTGCTAGTGACATTCATGCCAAGGGCATATAATCAAGTAGAAGGAGCTTGGACACTGTTGCAGACAGAAACATGTCATGCGCAACCGTACCATGGAGGATTCGGTGCCTCTCTTGTCAGGTCTCTAGAATCGAAGGCTCATGCGCATATAGTGAGCTTGCTTCACATGACAGCAAAAAGAGCTGTCTCTTCATGTAGTTCGTGGTCGATTTGCCAAAAGTGCGTTGTATCTAGCACGTTTGGTGTATGTAGCAAGAAAATCTGCGAGAAGCGGAGAAATGGTTGTGTTCTACGGAGTAAGCAAGTAGCAACTGGTGTCTTGCGACCGACTAAGGATGAAACAGGCGCCACTTTGAGACGGGCTAGAAGTTTGCTTCTTGCACTCACTAGAAAGTCCGAAGTAATCAGATGTGATACGGAATAGCAATATGGGAAATAATAATGATGCGGGCGACGCGACGCGATCAGAGTGCAGATACCTGATTGATACAGATCACAGCATGTTGATATGTTTGATCGACGCGGTGGTGTAGGGCAGTGGGATGTTGTTGGTGGATGACTACCGTTGCCCCCCTTCTCCTGGCCCCCCCTATTCCTATTCCTGCAACATCGCGTGCCGGGGTGTCATGAGGCACACGGAAATAGACAGCAACCAAGCCACCATCGCTCAATTGTGCATCGCTATCAAACTCCATAAGAATACCTCCTTCGAGACAGGGCGCGAATCATACACTCTTTACAGCTTGACAACGCACAACCAAGCGGGAAAGACTGTGGAGAGTCGAAAAAAGCTGAGTCGCTACTGCACCGACTTTCTCGAAGAGGTCTACACAGCGACTAAGTCACAACCATGGTGTCGTTCCAGTGCGAGGTACCAATGCCGCCTGTCAAACCCCTGGATTGGGCACGAATGCAGAAGATCAATGCTAACCCACGCGATATCTAGAGTTGTGGAGACGTCTTCACGAAGAAGAAGTTGGACCCTCATCGCGGCCAATGTAGAGGGGCATCCTACACTTGCTTGGATTGTATGGTACACTTTCAAGGAACCGAGTACCGAAGTCATACTGTATGTCCTCCAACCGCGTACTACGAGGACCCGACCGCGAGGGTTTTCTCTGTCGCTCGACAGCAGACGGCGACCTTGCCCCACACTTTTGCTGACATTGCTACGACAATTAGTCCTGCGTTTCAGAGGCGCAAAAGTATCAAGGAGCACTTTACCGCGAGAAACCCTCACAGTCCTCTAAGAGATCCGTACACATCTCAGACTCAACCTCTCTAGTACCCCGCAAAGCCTACGTCGAAGATGCGCCAGACAATGAATCAGGGACTGCTCTCACGATTGTCAACGCCCCTCCAGAGGCACCCAGCCCGCCTCCCGCAGTACCGGCGCGACTCGCTCAACCTGTCAATGTCTTCGACTTCCTCGTCACCGAAGACACGCCTAATGCCTCCAAACTCTCCCTCGGTGGTACAAAAGAACCCATGCAAATGGTAGACCATGCGCCCTCAGTCTTTGAACCCGCCATTGGCGAACTCGATACCGATGGCAACCTTCACGAGTACGATTCAGTGTACGAAGAAAATGGTTACTCCTACGGCGCCCATCCTATCCCCGCAACCCACTCTCAAAACTCCTCCTACCTAACCCCCGCCCCAAAAAGCCTTCACAATGGTTCCCGGACATCCATCTACGAGCGCGATACTGGCTCCCAGCGTCGCTCAACCGACAAAAAGCGCAAGCGCCAACAAATCGAAGACCTCGACCTTACCGCCGCCCGCCGTCTGAGCCAGGAGCCTGACTCCATAATGGCAGACGCGCCACCCGTAATCCTACACTCCGGCCTAACAGGCGGCCTTGGGCGCCTTCTGTCGAAATCTAAATTCCCCCCTAGCCCAGACTACTCTAATGGCTCTCAAACGCAAGACCGAAGTCCTCCGAGCCCAGTGAAACGACCCAAGAAACTGAGCGTCAAAATTGGAAGCTCCAAGGACGGTCGAGGCCGCAAGGCGCATTCGTCGGATCTCGTAACAATCCGCAAACCCTCCTCTCGCCGCGCATCTGATGAATCGCGCCCGCGCAAACACCACCGCTCGCACCACCACACCGAAGATTCGCGTTCGCATACAACCGACCGCCCAAAACGGAAGATCAAAGCTATAGAACCGCCTCCCACAACTTCACTGGAAGACTCTCAACAGCAATTGATTCTCTACCGCACGCGAGCCGAACTATTCATGTCGTTTGTAACCAAAGGACCGGATTCAGAGAAGGGCATGAGCATCAACAAGGTGCTGAAGAGGTATCATCGAGAGCGCGGGGAGCAGGGGCTAGGGTTGGGCAAGGGGGAGGAAGAGAAGGAGCTGTGGAGGAGTTTGAGGTTGAAAAGGAATGAGAGGGGGGAGATTGTTCTGGTGCTTTGACGTGGCAGGATAGAGAAGAACTGGAAAGGGGAAGTGGAAGAAGATTCCGGAGGGGAAGGCATTAATCATTGCGGGAAGGGCGTGAGATATGATGGGAAAGGGTCATGGGAGTTTCGGTGGCGGTACATTTCTCCTGGAGGGAAGATACCCAAGCGACGGAGTTGGTCGGGGTGCTTTACTTTTGGTTCACGCAGAATTCAGCTCTTGCCTCAGGAGTCAGGACCTCAGACGTGTAAGATGCAACTAAGCCCCTTCGGGGTAGCTGCCTTGCTTACTACGTACCGTAAGTTGCAAAACCCCGGATTACAGTCAGATCTACCTTCAATCTGGAATAATACCGAACTTTGCCGTCGCCTTACCTGATGCAGTAAAGTATGAGCGTATTATTGAATTAGTTACATTTTGTTCGCTCAATCGCTCTGTTTATCCATCCTACCTACTCGCCTACCTACATGTTCAGCTACCAAGTCAGCTACCTACGATACTCGTTCGCCTACCCACCAGCCTACTCGCTCCAAAACATGCTCCAAAACATGCTCCGTGCGACGCCTTCGAATACGCGTCATTCGCTCCATGGCCTACTCCATAGTATGCTCCGTACATGCTCCATAGCACCTGCAAATTAGCTCAATAGAAAGCACCCTCCATGGCTCCCTACCAAACTCCCTACCAAACTCCCTATCGAGCTCCCCATCGAGTTCCCTATCGAACTCCCTACATGCTTCAAGATACGCTTCGGTCGGGCGCATAACACACGTCAAATAGAGTTTCATACAATGCTTCCTACATGGCTTCCTACCTACTTGTCACCCTACATGCTCACGTACCTACTCACCTATCTACTCACCTACCTAGTTTGGTAGAGAGTCATAAAGGAAGTCATGAAGGGTGTTTGGTAGAGTCATATTTGATGCTCGGTAGGAATCAAATTTGATTCTTGAATATGAAGCAATTCGGAGCTTGGTAGGGAGCCATGTAGGTAGGTGAGCAGGTAGGTGAGCAGGTAGGTGAGCAGGTAGGAAGCCATGTACGAAGCATTGTTTGAAGCACTGTTTGACGTGTGTTATGCGCCCGACCGAAGCGTATCTTGAAGCATGTAGGGAGTTCGATAGGGAGCTCGATGGGGAGCTCGATAGGGAGTTTGGTAGGGAGTTTGGTAGGGGGCCATGGAGGGTGCTTTCTATTGAGCTAATTAGCATGTGCTATGGAGCATGTATGGAGCATACTATGGAGTAGGCCATGGAGCGAATGACGCGTATTCGAACGCATCGCATGAAGCATGTTTTGGAGCGAGTAGGCTGGTGAGTAGGCGAACGAGTAGGTAGCTGACTTGGTAGCTGAACATGTAGGTTGGCGAGTAGGTAGGGTGGTGGGTAGGGTGGTCAGCATGGGTGGTGAGTAGGGTGGTCAGCATGAAGGGTGGTGAGTAGGGTGGTCAGCATGAAGGGTGGTGAGTAGGATGGTGAGCATGAAGGGTGGTGAGTAGGGTGGTCAGCATGAAGGGTGGTGAGTAGGATGGTGAGCATGAAGGGTGGTGAGTAGGGTGGTGAGTAGGGCACGAATATGTTTAAAACATGTTTTTTGACTACCTTCTTTAGGCTAGCTCAAAGCGTGTTTTAAACACGCTTCTTGAAGAAGGTTTAAAACACAGGGGTGGTTTATATTTATAGTAGCAAATTAATAGGGGTTGATTAGCCTGCAGGTTGACCCCTCCACCATGTAAAGGAAGCTCCAAAAGCACCTGGCCGTCGATGATGCTATTCAAATACTCGTTGAGGGTATCATCGCTCGAATGATTTAGCCTGGTCATAGCAATTTCCTCCTGCAATAGTCTATTCTCCATTTCACATAGCTCCTCCTCATCAATTTCAACGCCCTGTGTATAGCGGAGTCTCTTCTTCAGCTCACACACGGGTTCAGATGACTCTGCTGACGAGAAACTCCTTTGGCCATCTGCCGATGACTGTGTACATTGCACGGTATTTCGTCTTCCTGGTACGATTACCTGCTGAAAGTTATTAGCAACAGTCTGATTGGCTGGTCTACCACCTCGTTGCGGCGGCATTGAGCTATGGGGGATGTCCAAATGCCTGTAGCTGAAGCAGCTGGAGCCTGGAGGTGACAGCGAGGTGGCGACAGCAAGGTAATCCTCCAATCAATGGCCCTTGTATGCTTATATAATATAAAGCGTTGTTTAAAACAATAAAAAGCCGCTAGGATGTTTAAAACACGCTTTTTGTAGAAAAAGCGGTTTTATTCGTGCCCTAGTGGTGAGCATGTAGGGTGGTGAGTACGAAGGTAGAGTGGTGAGCATGCAGGGTGGTGAGCATGTAGCTGAGTTGGTAGCTGAACATTAAATTCCAAGATGCGTGTTTCACGATGCTGCTAATTGCCTGCTAATTGCCAGCTTAATCGAGCTTATACTCCGTAAATGAATGCCAATCGAGCTAGTTGCGCTAAAACCCAAGCTCTTTGCAATTTGCACATTTGTCGATTGGTAACAGCCTTGCTCGGGCAGCCAACGAACCTAGTATAGTAGTATGTATTCGCTGAAGATTTCATAGGCCGACTCTGCATGAGCTGAGGGGTTGACCTTTCGTGGACAGCATCCGTGCCGGGTGGCTGAGAAATGGGAGAACTGGGAACTGGGAACTGGTCGGAATGTTTCTCCATCATGTTTACTTCACTGTCGCTGTAGCTCATCATGCTACACAGATTTTCATCTTCGGCATGGCCGTCTCGTCGTCCGGCTGTATTCTTTACCCTTTCGCTGATCGCTTCCTTGTTCCTGCTTTATCCTTTGATTTCTTGGAGGCGTAGCTTCGGGACGAACGGCTCTTGGCTAAATCTTCCCCTGAGACCACCGTCCATTCATCATAACCAGGTGCTGGACGGGAATATCGCCCATCTCAAGGAGGTTGCAGAATGGGAGAAGCCAGAGGACATGAAGGTCATTGCCTTGGTATTCTACGGGAGACGACGATACGTTGAGATCTTAGATTGCTACCTAAAGGTGCATGTTTCTCCACAGTGATCAATTTTTCAACGCTGATATTGGGCTCCCACAGAGAAATCTCGTGGAAAATGGAGGAATCCTCGACGAAGTCATCTTCGTCGCCAAGACCGACAACGAGGACGATCTATCCTATCTCGAGCAACTGATCCAGACTAGTGATAAGTTTTCGGCCGAGTATCACAACGAGAAAGGCCTAGACTTTAGCCAGATGTACAGTGCTTGCAAGAGGGGGAACATTTACGTCAAAATAGACGACGACGTGGTACGCTCAATGTCCCTTTACCGTGTAGCCTACCGGAAGCTAACGATCCTCAGCTCTTCATCGAAGACTCAACTATTCGATCCATCGTCAAGAAAAAAGTCGCACACCCGGAATGGCTCATGGTTTCCGCGAACTTAGTCGTCCAATTCGCCATCAGCTGGGTCCACTATCATCTGACAGCAGTCCATCCGTATCTCCCTGACCTCGCCTCCCCGAACGCCTCAACAACTGACTGGCGTGCCTCCGACCTTCCTTACTGGACCGGCCCTGACGACTTCGACTTCAGCACCTTTACGTCCCAAAAAGGTCACCGCTGGCTTCCTCTACCACCCAACAGTCCTCATCTCGACGAAACGCCCATGGATCGCTCAGAGTACACCTTAGGAACATCAGGATGGCATACATGGATGACAGCGGCGCAGGAGCATTACTCGTTTTTAGAGAATCTAGAAAAGGGGGAGCTATGGAGGTACGCGTTTGATACATGGGATGCGCAGTATAATCGCGTGAGCATCAATCTCATGGCGATGACGGGGGATGATCTGGTCGATATGGATATGGGGAGACATAGTGCGGATGAAGGATATATTACTCTGGAGTATTCGAAGCAGACCAAGAGACGTGAGTTGCTATATTCGGAACTCAAAGTCGAAGAATGCTAACAAGTATGACAGATATCGTTATCGATGGGAACGGTCTAGCAGTGCACAACGGATACATGTCCATGGCTGCTCAGGACGGAAATCTAGGGATTGAGGGAACGGATATTTTGGATCGGTATCGGCTCTACGCCGAGGAGAATATCTGCGTGAGATAACCCGTACCAAAGGCTCGGGTCTCTTGATCTTCACAAGGGTTGTTATACCAAGTCCCAAACGGACTTGGCCAACGTCCTTCCGGCCTAAGTCTCGCTGACTACAATTCCTACGACTCTTCTACCGGCGTAATCCCATTTGTTCCGCTTTGAATGATACCATGGGCGGAAGATCCTCGCATAGTCCTAAAGATAATATCAAGTTTTTCATCGGTTTAGTCCGAGAAGGAGAAGAAGGGGGCTATTGTTACTGTGTTGCTGCAATATCAACGATACACAGATACGCGAGAAGCGTCGGCTATCTCAAACCCACCATGCCATGTCGCCCCCACCCCCTCCTGTTTCATCAAACTCTTCCTAACGACAAGCCCCCGCGAACAAATCCTTCACCACCCTTTAAGCTAATTCCTGACTTCCTCCACAAATGCCCCTTCTGAACATTTTTCTTTCCTTTTCCTTGCCTTCCTTTCCACACCCATCTTCTTTAAAAATCCTCCCCCACCCCCCAATTCCCCTGTTCAAACCTCCCTCCCCCCCCCCATCTTTACGTCGTCACCCCCTTCCGTCCCCCCTCCTCACCACCGTCTCACCTTTCTCCTTTTCCCGGTGCCCCAACTTCTCATGTCAAACCCCCTCTAACCCTACATAACACCGCATTCAAATCGCCCCTGCGTAAGGGAAAAGCCCTTGTATGAGCACTTACGTTAATGAGAACGAGGGGATGTTGTGCTGGGAATGTGGGTCAGAAAGAAGAGGGTGTGGAGTGTGGAGTTTGGATCGTGGTGCTAGCAGGAAGGGGCTCAGGGTTGAGAGTTGAGGGCTGAGGGCTGAGGGCTGAGGTTAGCATGGGCTGACCTGGTGAACGAGGGTTGGGGAGGGGGGGGATTGGGGTTCATTTTAGGTTTGAAATCTCGAAAATTCTGATCAATCTATCCATTAATCTTTCCTTTCATACCTTCACCACCGCTCCTACCCTCCCTATCCTCTCCACCTTGTTCGTACCCCCTTTCGATCTCCCCCCACCAGAACAACCCCAGCAACCCCTAACCCATCCCACGCATTACCCGGAGCAATAACCCTATGGTGCGAGATTCTTTTGCTGCCATGTAATTGCTGCCGTGTAAATAGGGGCTTTGGAATTGTAAGGGGGGTGGTAGGGTGTGGGATGCGGGATCGGATGTTATTTCAGATGAGTGTGGGTTGGGTGTGGGGTTGGGAGGGGCGAGGGAGGGGCGAGGATGTGGGAAGGAGAAAAGTTGGAATTGCAGGGTGGGTTGGTATTGGGGGGAGGATGGAGGTATAGAGAGTTAGAGGAAAGGAGGGAGGGGTGGGATATGGTCATGGGCAGAGAGATAACTAATGATGACTTCCCCCAAAACACCAGCGCTGTTGAGAGGAAGTTGGTCTCACACTCATCGGCAAAGCTTGCAGACAAAGAAGAGCTGGCACCCTATCACTATCCGATCAGCATAAAGCCAGATTTAGTCCGGTCTATCACTTTGTCGACAGTTGATGCTCTTTGTTAAGCTATGACATTATGGTCTATTCAAGGCATCAGACAATGCCTATTGTCCTAATGCAAAGTGCACAGTCTTGCAGCGACTGTATATAGGATTTCTATATTTCCTGAACTCGTTTCTAGTTCTTCTCAATATGCTTTGTAGGATCTAAACACTGGTCTAGACTTTCTCTATACACACTGGAATATTCAGAAACCGAAAACACATCGATAACATGTCAGAATCCTTCAGCACCCCAGACCACGAACAGCCTTCGGCGAAGAAGGTCAAACTCACCCTGCCAGAACCCAGCCGTGCACAGGTTGGAACTCTGGGCTGGTTCCTGGACTCTATCTGTAAAAGGGCTGTACGTTCTGATACCGAGCTATACGACGAGCTCTGGCGCAGAGGAAAGCCTCTGGCTAAACGAGATGATCCGCCAGCTGGGGAGCTACTTCTGCAGGAAGAACTTGCACTATTGTCAGTCCTTGCTAGCTTGCAAGATAAGCTCGTCCTACGTTTCGAGCGAGAGAGCCAGGTTTTCTGGGTTGTCTTCATCCTACACTCCGAACCATTTCATATAAAGAACATCAGCCGGACTCGAATAGATCATAGTAACCACGCGCTGCGGGACGGTTATCGGGAAGGCTATGAGTGTTTAAATGATATCATGAGGGAGTACGTCGCCGAAAAGCTTTGGTCCTCCTCTCTTCTGCGACGCTTTAATTTAGGATAACCAACTGCTACGCTGACGATAGTACAGAATCAATGGGGTTGTATGAGTCTGCTCTGATCTTGGTGAGGCTCGAGAAGTCGAAAACGACAGATGTTGGAACTGGAAAGTTACTGTGAGATTTGCGCCGTGTGCTCAAAGACCACAACGAGTGAAAAATTGCGCACAAGTAACGGGGACCAATGTCAACGACTAGAATAGTACCAGCCGCTAATCTGCATGGGCTGACTGATCTTAAAGGCTTAGAGATAAGCTGGGTCACTGGGTGTGGCTACTCGAGGCATCTGTCTGAATCATATAGAATATGGGGAACAAGCCATTCACCACCGAAAGACAGAACGCATATTATTGATGTTACTGGCCATTTTCCTAAGCTCAAATCGATCTATTATTACTACGAGAAGTGGTCATTGTGTAAACAAGGTACCTCAAAAATGTTATAGTTCTAGCGCTCTCATCAGCTCATGCTATCTATCAGTGACTGCTTATGGCAATTACCAATGTTCGCCAGAGATGACTTCTCTCCAAATAGATAGGGCCACGAACGCAGCTCTTCACGACGAGCTAACGCAGCTCCACCATGTGCTCATGCTATGCCGCATGAGATATCTGCAGGACGCTGCGACAATTGGCAACATCGGGCGTTTGAGCCTTGTCGCATTCGTGCGTTCGAATTCTCCCATCACACCAAAGGCTGAAACAGAACTTGGACCCCCCGTAGAACATGGCGCTTAACCTCTTGCGTTGACGTTGTCTGCTGGAAACAGCACAAGTAGATATTACTGGAGTGGGCTTGCATGAATGTCGGGCCAGAGCAAACAGGCGAGTATTGCGCCCCATGGCACAGCGCAAAGCGAATTTTGGACCAATCTCTCTCTACGAACGCCCTGGGTTCACCCACACCTTTGCTGGATCCGAATTCCGATACCTCTGCTTCTGTAGAGTCGCATGAGATTCACAAATGGGCTTGACACAGCCGCACTTCGTCCACATGTATATAGAATCACCAAGGTATCCTTATTTCTAAGCCTAAATCTCGGTTATCAAAGTTGTTCCATACTCTTTCTTTCGCTTTCATCTATCATTGCTTGATTCTATATATTCCTTCATCTTGCGATACTACTCCGTTCCATTCTCTTACAATCTACATCATGCCTTTCAACTACAAGGAGTTTTCCGCCAAATGCGACGGCATGACCGTCGAGCAATTGAACAACGAATGGAACATCTACACGCGTCACATATCCGGAGGCGCAACATCTACTGTCATGTCCGTTGGCTTCGCACCCTTCACCCTAGGGGCCTCCCTGCTAGGCCTTGGACTTGCTACTCCTCGGATCCACAATGCTCGGAAAAAGCGTGCTATCATCGAGGCGCACCTCCAAGCCAAAGGTACCACCCATGACACCAGGAAACGGGACGTGGTGGGCTCCATGGCGTTGAGTGGCACTATCGGTGGTCTCACTCTGGGACTTGCTCCACCAGGAGCCGAGGCTGTAGGTACACTGGGGGCCGAACATGCGATTGCCGCAATAGCCATGAACCCACACACTGTGGAAGCCGTAGCACATGGAGTCTTTGATGGCGTTGGATTTGTGGCTGAGCAAGGAATGGAGAGACGACACGAACATAGTAAGGAGAAGAAGGCCTTGAAGCAACTAAGGAAGATGGCATCTGCACAAAATCTGCCTACCGAGACTGTAGCTCCTCCGTCCTTTGTCATGGACGAGAAGAAGGATGCCGGAATCACGGTAATTGCTGTCGAGAAGGACTTGTCAGACGATGAGGACATGAGCATGGAAGAGATGGAGGAGTTACTAAAGCAAGTCATGGCGTCGAAACGTAAGTTGGAAGTTCACCATATTGTTAGGAGTCGATACTGACTATATGCTAGAGCGACAGTCCTGAAGACACATGATCTACCCATCCTAGATCTTTTCAAAAACCCTGATCGACTCATGTCCACGTCGTCATTGACGCATTGAGTAATTCCAATGCTATCAGTTACTATTTTTGATATATGCGTTTCAGGGAATCGAGGAGTATCGGCGCTTGTGGACGAGATTTCCCGAAATTTGCCTGGTAAGGGCTCTTGAACGCGGCGACTAAGGCGCAGGACTGTACGTCTTCTTATCCCATTAGGTTGTTACACTTTATGACTCTGTATAAAATGTTAGTACTGTCTTTACGAAGAGAGACGGACATGTTGTATAGTGGCGTTTCTTATCCAACAATATTGAAAAATGGAAATCAATCCGGCTGTTGCCTCTGCTAGATATCAGATGTTGGGGCCTCAGATGGACGATGTACGGTTTACTTGGCGAAAACAGAAGCCATACACCTTCAACCCAAAGCCTCCCATTCCTAATAATGACTCGTGACTAAGCACGTCTCAAGTCCAGCACCACAGCTTACTTTCTTTCGTTCGGCGACAGGCCGGTTGAAGCCTCACTACTAGTGATACGTCAAGGTGCCTGCTCGCCAATAGCGTAGTCACAAGAGCGCTAGGCCTCTCCATACCACACGCATTCCCCCAGTACGATGGTAAACCCACTCCCCAATATCTTCTCCATCCCCGGGCTCCTCGAACACATTCTCTTTCAGCTTCCGATGTATGACCTACTGGTCCATACCCAGCGTGTCTGTCAGTTGTTCCGCACCACAATTGTCTCATCGCCTCGTCTACAAGAAGCGCTCTTCTTCCGGTCCAACTTGCATAAGTGCGCTGAGTTATATTCCCATAAAGAAACCCTTACCGCTCGGGCAATGCTCGGGGTAAGAGGGGGGATTGGGTAAAAGGGGGGTGGAAGTGGGAGGTGGGGGGAAATCGTGATGCGAGTAAGAAGTTATAATAACGTCATAATAGATAGGTGAAAGAAAGGGCGAACGGATCACACGGCGGAAGAAGATGAGGTAATGGGTGGTAACTGAGCGAGCCTCTGTTATCGAATATAGTCTCGAAGAGAAGGGGAAAGTGGAGTGCAGGCGAAGCAATTAATTTGCTCTGAAACGCTTTTCAAAGCGAGTGCTATCACTGCTACTAACTTCGCGTAAGTCTTGGAACAGAATTCGTGGCCCAGCGGACAAACGTGCCTCGTCGCTGAAACCCTAATGGCCAGATGCAGCAGCTGTAGCCTTCTTCTTGTCCTCGGCACACTTCTTGACCGCTGGGCGGTTCATAAGCTTTTCGTTCCATGCATGGAAATGCGGGTACTCCTTTGCTAGATCCGGCGCGTTGCCCTCCGAATCCCTCAACATGTCCGGCATGTTCATATCCCACGGCACAAACGCCAAGTCGGCAAAGGTGCACTTCTCGCCAACCAGGTATGTTGTGTTGTGCTTCTTCAAGTGGCGGTCGATAACGCTGAGTACGCGCTTGATTTCGTTGCTGTAGCGGTCGATGGCGGAGGTGATGCCCTTTTCGGGGTGGTAGAAGGTGAACCAGACCTTTTGGCCAAAGTAGGGGCCTTGACCTGAGACTTGGAAGTAAAGCCAGCTGAGGGTGGCGTATTTCTCCTTGGGGGTGTCGTAGTGCAAGAAGTTGGATTTGTCGTAGGTATCGACGAGGTATTCGATGATGGCGCCAGACTGGTTGGGGGAAGTTAATTGGGGGGGAGGGTTCCGAAGTGTAAGAGATGACACAAGAGGAGGAGGGAGGGAGAGGTAGTCGTAGAAGAAGTGTAAGAAAGGCATAGGACTAGGGGCTCACCTCGAAAATGGCAAGTCCTGTGTTAGGGTCTTCGATAGATGGCACTCGACCATTGGGGTTGATAGACTCATAGGGTTCTTTCTTCATGTCTGGGAAATCCAACATTTTGTGCTCGTACTTCAGACCGAGTTCTTCGAGGATAATGGCGACCTTCCACGGGTTGGGGCCCTGGGGTAAACTGTCAATAAATGAAACGGGGGGTCCTACGAACAACGAGCTCACCTGAGCATGGCCATAGAGAATGATAGGTTTGCTCATGGTGGGTGATGTGTGTTGGGTTGAGATTTGGGTGAACTGATAGGTTTCAATCGTTGTCGCGGCTGCAGAGTAGAAGGGAGATGGAGGGGGCGGTGGAGTGGAAGGCGGGGGCGGAGGTATTTATTGAGACATGAGTAAGGTACCTTAGATGGTGCATGCATGGCTGATCTATTGCTTCACAACTCCCAGATTCAGATTACGGGGATTCAAGGGAAGGAAAGAGCCGCCCGGGCTAGGGTTAGGGCCCTTTCCGGGCGCCGATCGATCCGAGATTCGGTAAGCAAAAGGTGAATGATTGGAAATCATGGGTCACGTGATCCCCACGTCACGCTATCGGCTGCGGATGTAAAGAATGAGCTTAGTGCGGGGTACGGATAGTCAGTACTCCGTACTATTAGGCCTATCCGTGCCTAGGGCTAGAAAAAAACCGTTTATTCTACAATAAACGTGTATAATACCTCTTAGCGGTTTATTCATGTATGTTTATTGGTTTTATATTATATAAGCAAGCTAACCCACCTGGTCTAGCTCAGGAGGTTTGACCTAGCTGTCGCCAGCTAATTGTCAATAGATAGACCTTCATCCGATCTATCTTCCTACCACCAGCCATGCCTCAGCAACGCGGTGGTAAGCCCCGAAACCAGGTCGTTGCTGAAGCCTTTCAGCAGATAATCGTACCTGGAAGAGCTCTTACTACAGTTCGATGCCGTTACTGTCAATACGTACTGGCAATGAAAGCTACTCGTCAGCAGGCTCATTTGAATAAGTGCACTGGCAGGTGCTGAAGCACTTTCTGAATAGCTTCGTCGATGGTCACATGCTCATGGAACAGCCAATTTAGTTGATACTATAAATATATACCCCCCCTGCTATTACCCCTGTGTATAATACATGCTTCAATAAACATGTATAATACATGTTTTGACTAACTTCATTTGGTTAGTCAATAAACATGTATTATACATGTTCGTGCCCTATCCGTGCCCCCCACTTTCGCCGCTTGGATACAGTATATGCAATATCAATGACAGCTGTGACCTGACACAGCTAGACACAGCGAGACCCGGTTATTGTGTCCGGGTGTTGGAGAGTTCCTCCACGCGTAGAGAATACTTACTCTATACACTCAATGGACAATATCCAACATGACTTCTCCCTGGGGTACAAAGAGACTACAGGCATGCATTGCGCCCAGTCTTGGACCCGCATATGAGCGAGGAGGTTTACTGGTACGGGTCTATCTATCCATTACATGGTGGCTTCTTCCCGTTCAGTACAATTAATACCTATTATCGTGCAAACAGTATGCAAGACCAGAATCGTCGGATTGGAAGAAACAACAGCCACGGACTATCAAGAAGCACCACGAGCTACACCGAGTGGCTACCTGACTTTCGGCATGGGTCTGCGGTCTGACAGGGAGTACTTGATTCATAGTAGGTTCGACGATTCCTAATGGCGCCAGTACAACGGTGGAGTCGTTTCGTTCCTTTTCTCGGTCGTGGGCCCTGAATACGTGACGCTTTCAACAGAAAAGACGCTGCGAATCAACCGAGCTATTAAAGAGATGGATCTTAGGGTTGTAAACCCAGAAGCAGATGAAGGGTGGCACTGTCTGGATCGTCGGCTTTGTTCCACTCCTTATGTACTTGATCAAACTCTTCAACTTGTTGATTTGAATGAAAAAGAGCGTGATCGATTACCGACAATGATGATGAATCTCTGGCCTAGGGTATGGCCTCTGGTGGACGACGAGCAATTTGGAATACTATGGCAGCCACAGCTGCTTTTTCTCCACCAACTTGAACTGATGTGCCTTCACCATCCGTTCACGCCGGCTTGACGGGAGTAGCGCAGAAGGAAGGTTTCTAAGCCACTCTATATCTAAAAACCACTCTAAGTCGCCCGTTGCAACTTCAAACACATGGGTATTAAAGGTCTACAGAGCTGATGGTCACATTGTCAACAACAAGAAGCACTAGGAGTTTGTAGTAGTTCTTGATGAAAGTCAAGCGTAAGCAAGGACTACTGTTTCGTTACCGGAGTTGAGCGATGTTGAAAGAGTAAGGAAGCTTCCGAAATGTAGAGTGTTGATGTCGGGTCTGATACACCATTGAAGTCGTTTGAGACATGTACTGTCGGAGACTCTGGGCAGATGATCTGATAACAAACATCGTCAGTACTAGTGGAAACCATATTCATGCGGAGCAATAACAATTACAGCTTCGCTACACCCCACACTAAAGCCTCATGGCTTCGAAATCTGCTGGTATGCTTTCTTCGTCTTCCTCGACCTTTTTCCACTTCCCCATCACGTCGTCCCAATCCAGTCTAGACTTCTGGAGATGCTCAAGCAGACCCAGCGCGGCTTCCGCTCGGCCTTTCCACAATTCCTTGCCAGCTTCCTCACTTTCCAATCGAGCGTAATGTCGCTTTTGCTTCTGATACACGTCCCAAAGCTCATGGTTCGGATTGGTCTGGAAAAACTTGTCCATGTGGTTGGCAGCATCGACCTGATACTCGGCGCTGGACTCTCTTGTTTTCTGTTGTCTTTCCTTCTTCGTTCCTTGCTTTTGCTTCTGAAGCAAGCCCGCTTCCTCGACGGCCTTGGCTTGAGCATTTAATTTGGCATTCTTCGCTTCCTGAATTAGACGAAACGATCTGTCACGTGCAGACTGCGTCAAAAAGAAGTTTTCGGAGTCACTGAAGTCGAAATCTATAAAGTAAAGACTTGCAAACTTCTTCAACGCATTCTCCCAGTGCTCTCCTTCATTCACACGATCTGCCTTCAGAAGGACTTCTTCGAGACGATTACAATCACCGGCGAGGATTGTTGCAACTGCTGCGAAATGGCATTTTTCGATTCTCATGTTGAGATCTCCACTATGGGCTAGAGTGTTCCTACTTGCATATACCCGCAATCGAAACACGAGCTCTGCCTTTTCAATGCCCATCTCGTACGCTAAAGTCTTAATTTGCGACGTATAATCTTGATCGGGGTATGGACTTGACGGATCCTTGCTCCACTGCTGCAGTTCCTTGGTCTCTTTATCCAATGTCGCAACGACGTCCGTGACAAACTTGTGGTGTAGGAATTCATACCCAATTACTCTTTGTCGCACCTTCATATCATTCCAGAGAGCTCCAAAATAGTCGCCGTACTTTGTTAATAACTCTAGCTCAAACAGATCCCTCAATACATCAATGAGACGTCGACTTAACCTGTTCAGAGAATCGGCTCGCGATTCCAACATAAATTCTGCGGCTTGAATCTTTCTCTTTCTCGCCTCATTATCTTGCGACTTTTCTAGAAGACATTCTCCTGGTCCAGAATTCTCAACCACTTCCTCGTACAACAAACATTGACGGTAGCTATGTTCCAGGTCCTGAAGGAACGCCATGAATCGTTTCGAGGGCGTACGCCTCTGGCAGCGCTGTACAAACTTCAAGCCCTCTTGAAGTGTACTGGCGTTCAGTTCGTGTAATGGTGTTGTAGCACGCTTTGGGATGAGAGGATCCGTAGGCATCGTCGAGTATGATCTCGTGCGGGATTGTCCAAGGTTCTCCATTCCTACGATTATATCCTATTTCAGCTCATGTTAGTCAGCGTTCGAACCCAGGAATACGACCCATTCAAACATTCAGGCTGAGGACTACCTTTTTCTTGCTCAAAGACAAGCTCGTTTGACTCAAAGCCGATTACGATGATGACTCTTTTCTACTTCTATTCGACAAGTTGGTGAATTAATGATTAAGAAGGCTTAGTAGACTAACCGGCTTAATAGCTTGAACAAGGGGTCAAAGGTATACGCTCAGCGATACGACTATGGCACGGACGGAGAAGAAAACAGTTTCGATGGGGCGCTGGGTTTTAATGCCTACAAGCTGTTGTTGGGGAAACACCGGATTGAGCAAATTTGAGAACCATGGGTCTACTGGATAGCATCCTTGCCATCTCGGTTCAAAGACTCGCATATTTCATATTGACATGGCAACATGATTGAGAAGATCTGAGCTCGTCTCTGGGGGGAGGAGTTACCAAGTAGTAGGGCGTGGGTAAGCCATATGCTTGTCCTACACAACTTGAATTGATGTGCTTTGATCATCCAGGCACACACGGTCTCGTAAGCCAAACTTCAAGCTGTCCACTGCGGCTTCAAATGTGAAACAGCATTCATAGGTACAGGTGCACGAAGCCGATGACCACATGGCTAATAACAAGAAGTAGCGGGACTCTACGGCAGCCTCAGGTGTTCTAGCCTGTACGTCTTCGCAGACAAGTGGAAGCGCTTTCAATCGCTCACACGGCTGCGTTTCTGTCAATCGGTACAGCAGGTCGGTTGCCACATGAACACATACATGGAAATCAGTTGAGTTGAAAGGATCTTCCCTGAGACTCTCTTCTCAAGGATTGGATAGGCTCCTGACCAGCTTAGGTGTAGATCACCTACCCGCCATGCCGCCTACTTTATTTTTGATGGCACCATAAAATAAAAGGCTGGGAAGGAAAGGTGATAAGTAAGGGACTTGCCGCTCCATATTCGTTCATGTTGTCGCTGTTAGTTGGTATGAAAATCCAAATTGGAAGCATTACTGTTGCTTTTGATACTATCTGCGACATCGAATAATTGTTCTCTCCTTTCAGTCATTACATCAAATCCCTTCGACAGATGTCCACCTTCTATTTATTTGAGCAAAAGCTAAACGGCACCACCTTCAAGTTCTGACTCCACCTTTGTGCGATCGATCACATACTGACGAAACGTGTTGATGGATTCTTGAGACTGTGGAATCGCATATAGTTGAGGACATGGCGGTCTATTAGGGACCCATTAGCAAAACGGAACTTCGAGAGTCGAACATCGAGAATCGAGGATTTTAAAACCGCGAAACCAGATTTCATAGGAAGTACAGTGTCGCAATAGTGGAGTTCCGTAAGTATCTGATATCAGAAGCTGGGATATTGGTCACTGATTACTTCTTGCAAATGTCTAAAGCCAACAAGAAAGGAAGCAATCTTCAAATTTCGACTTTCGACCGTTCGATCTCTCGACGTCCACATAAAGGACAAACACCAAAAGTCGAGATCTTGATGTTCGAGTTTTGATTATTGTATCTAAGATAGAGATAGATCTTCATTGATAGCTTTCTGTTAGACCGCCGTGGGAAGAGACGAGGTATGTTAGAAGCTTACAAGACTACCACCATGGGGTTGCTACACATCGCCCTGTGTTCACATCCTGCTCTTCCCTCAATTCTTCCATGGAAACAGGCAGAAACTGACGTTGTCGAAATATTGCCTCGAATGCCTAGGCGTACATGTGTAAAGACGAGTGTTATTGATTCTTATTCACCTCATCGGATTACAGGTTTCAAGGTTTGGGAGACTATGATAACCTGCTAAGCAAGTCATTCGGCGCCCGCCAGCTGCCCCTGACAACCCTATCTGATGCCCAGCAGAAAGGGATCCCAAATCATGTCGTTGCCGGTCCAACTTTACGAGCAGAGCAGAGCATATTTATCGAACGGTCAAGTCTCTTGTTTGTTAATGTAAGTAATTTAGGTGCCAACCTCAAGCATGCAGAGTACGTTTAGGTTGTAATTAAAGAGCGCTGGACGAGGGTTTGGAAAGAGCGTGGCAGTTGCCATGGCTCACTTACGGAACGCACTTTCACCATGAAAGAATGTTTTTATCCTGTTCTTTGGTCTTTGTGTGAAACTCGGATTTCCGTTGACACATTCGTATTTTCAATCGTAATGGCCAGCGTGATCATCGTTTTGGTCTTCAACGAGAAACCGGGACTAACTTCATACATTCGATTGCAAGGGATCTACCTCTGCTAGACAGGATCAACGATGGCAAGCTTCCGCTCCAACGATTGGAAACCCTCAGAAACCTTCGGAAAGAGCTTGCTATTGACCAAGCTGCGCCAAGCTTTCACATTATCGGTATCGGTTCCAGCGGTGTAGTCGTCTCACAAAATACTATCTCATCTATCTTCAAGCGAGAACTTCCGCAGTCTGACCAATTGGGGGACGACCTCATCACGCATGAAACAGTAAAGGGGAGCTCCAAAGGGTTGGACAAATCGAAGACCAACATGAAAGTGCCGCGCTGCTATGGCTACATCAATAGCTCCAAACAAGGTTTGTGGGCGAGTTTCCACTCTAGGTTCCCAGAATCATACAGACACCCGGGAATCTACTCATATCAGAGCGCATCCCAACCCTTCCGCTGATAGTACGGAACGCTCTCATTGGCCTCTATTTTCCGAGCGGCTCATAAGCGACATCGAAAGATGCTGCGAAGAAGCAATCCACTGAACAGAGATTGCCTGGCTACGATCTATCTCGGGAAATGGCGAGACCTCAATCGGCGGGCTTCTAAAGCGTTCACATTAAGAAACTTCATTCTGCACCTCGACCAAATGGAGGAGTTGAATCTCGACTTGAATCTCGACTTCAATGCGTTCGCTGTTGGCATGGCCAACGCACTGGCTGTCATGCACTGGCGCTCGAACATCGATAGCGATGATGTCGAGTTTGTGCTTGGCGGTTCGCCATCACTAAACATCATCGTAAGCCCGAGCCTGCTCAAGACATTGCCATTGAACTTCGAAAACCGCGTAATCTCGTCACCCTCGAGAAACGCATACACAAGCGATGCCAATTGTGTTTAAATGCTCATGCACCAGCACTGCCCATGCGTGCGTCCATCGGAAGGGGTTATCTGTTCACAGCGCAACCACAAGACCAACCCAATCGCTCTGCACCGAGTGCTCTTTTAACCATTGTGCAATGCGGGTTTGGAAGATGAGGAGGGGGAGAGGTGGGAGGAGCAGGGAGAGGAGTTGGATGGAGTAGCAGATTGTTTATATAGCAATCAGGCAACAGGAAGGATTTGAAGCATGGGGTTGCATACGATGGAAGCGAATCCTAGGGATTGAGTACGGGATACTTGTGCACATATCAAATGCCTGAGGAGGACTGACGTGTACTGTAATCTTTGGTAGAAGTACGGATGCTTGGGATCAACAGCTGAAACGTCGGTCTCAGGCATTCGCAGAACCCGGCATCGCTCGCATTGCTTTGCTGACATTGCGTTGCAATTTGGAAGATTTATCTATGTTATACCAACTGAACCTTACATACCTCGAGACAAGAAGGTGCGATGAAATCTTAAAAATCTCAAATATTCAACGCTTCCCACCTCCAGCCAGCTCTGCCTTCGTCTTCCCCGGCCCCCTCCCAAGAATCGATCGAACGCTAAACCCACCAAAGGCAGCGAGCGCAGGGCTCTGACCCCCTGGCGCCGATGGTACCCCAAAGGTTTGTCCCACTAACGTCTGCGAGTCCTCAGTAACGGTAGAGTTGACCGCCTTCACACGTCGATGATAGAGCTCATATGTTGCTGTCGAACTCAACTCAGCGCCCTTGAAGCTAAAGTCTTGCTCTGTTGTGCCGAAACTATAGGAACGGTTGCCTGCCGAGAAGTATTCGGCGCTAGCGGTTTGGGATGTAGAGAGTAGTGCTCCGCTGAAGTAGGGCAGACTTTTCGGTACCTGCATTGAATGGGGCGACTGCGCTTGGTCGCTGAAGGTACTGGGTGATGAAATGTTGAAATTTTGGATACCGGAGGGAAAGACTGAAGGACCGAATACAATGAAATCGAGACCTCGGGTAATGGTAGCGTTTAGACCAAGATCACCGGCAGCATCGATGGAGAAGGATGAGGTAACATTCAATGGGTAGCTGTACGTATTGATATATCCGCTAGCAGACTTGTCCGTTCCCGTGGTGCTTTGAGTGGTCAGTTGCACAAGGCCCTGTTCTGTCAAATCATTGAAATTGGTATAGGAAAGGTCTTGGTTCCAAGAAACGGTATGAGATCCGCTCGATGTTTTGATTGTAGACGTGATTGCGAGATTCCGTTTGACAGCCGTATTGTAAGCTAGTGTTTCATTGGCCCCAGTGGCATTCTTGGTGATGGTCGACGATGTCTGGATTTGCGGCATAGGCACATTGATGCTTGGTGCAGAGCCGGAAGTCACGGACCCTTTTTCGTCAAGGAAAAGGAATATCTTCCCAGTTACAATCCAAAATGATCCCACAGACTCTACCAGTGTTGGGTGACCCGCCCCATCATCATTCAAACCAGCAACTCTGATCTCAAAAGTGTGTGAGCCTCCGTCACAGAGCAGGGGAAGCCAAGGAGTTACATCTATCTCGTGTTCCCGAAGGTCGAAAGCATCAATACCGACTACGGGCCGCCAGAGTCCCGGAACAATTCCACCAGTGAAGATGATAGGGAAAGGCCACGATACGCCAGCCAGTTGGCCGTCGATCAATAACTGCACCTCCCGGAAAGGCGAGGAGCCATATAATGTACCCGCAGTAGGATCAAATGTATCAACTTCAGACGAAAACGTATTGGTATACCAGAACTCCTCGGCAGATTGACCACAAGCAGAGAGTGAAACCACAGCTTTCTCAATGTTTTGAGGAAGATGGTAAGTCACTGATGCGTTCTGGGCCGGCACGTCAAAGGCACTAGGCTGGTTATTCGCTGATAGTCGTGCTGAGATGGGGAGTATACTATCTGCAACAGTCCTTGATCCTGGGACTGTGAAAAAAGTTGCAGTCAGTGTTGCATTGAAGGAGCCAGTATAAATATTATTGACTAGATTCCCAAGGTCAAAAATGATCTTTTGCGGAGACTTCCACAGCACGTCGTATTGATCCATCTCCTTGACATAGGTCCATACAATGCCGTTCGTGGTCGGCTCTGCGGTCGAGGTTCGAAAGACTTCAATATCTCCAAGGTACATAATGCCGAGACGATCGAATTGCCGACCCTTCGAAACCACCGTAAAATTCATGGTGACGCGATTAAAGCCGCAAGGAGGCGGGGTATAGCTTCCTAGCTATGATGTTAGCTATGAAGGCCATGAAGTTCACGCGCCCGGGTTGCTTGTACCAACGAAAGGCATGCCATAGCTGTAGGCAAATACATGGTCCATAAGCAGCTGGGTGTAGACGCATCCATACTGGTCTGCAGTACCAGATGGAGTAAGGACTGGCTCGTAGACTTGGAAGTCGACGAGAGGCGAAGGTGCCGGGGACTGACGTTTCCCAAGCGAGGCGTTAGGGCCTTCCCAAGAAGCTACACATTGTGTCCATTGGAGCGTGATGACCCACAGGAAGAGCTGCGAGTGGAGCCTGGGGATGCTCCAGGAGCGCACCATCACCAATTGAGAGACCTATATGATTGTTTAGCTAAACGATGCTTTTGTTCTTCTCTCGTTGAATGGAGAGAAGCCCTCTTGTTTGAACATACTGGAAGCTAGAATTGCGAGGACAAGAAGCATATGAGGTATCGAAAGATCTCCGCACCCCAATTCCCACCACAGGCGCATCGATTGGAGGTAAGGATACATGATGCGTAGAGTTTGCCCGGACTTCCAGGTTGTACTTGGAAAGACGAAGAAGGTGGAATTCCCGGATTGGAAGGTGAGGAAGATGAAGCTTATCGACGGATGAGACGCCGCCAAGCACCATGCACTAGACTAGAGCTGTTCTGCTCGTAGAATTAGCGTATGCAGAAAGGTATCGAATCCTTGGCATCGCAATTGTCGCGCCCCCCCCCCAAATTTACTATTGAATTCAGACATTCTTGACATTCTCAAACCTTTCGCTCTATTGGAAAAATCAATAGAAAAATCAATCAAACAGGTAAATTTGAAGCTGTTTTCAAAAGCACTTACTGACCTGTCAAATAGCTATGCCTCGCTCACTGGATCCATCCATTCGCTCCAAAATAGTACGCCTTCTACTACTACACTG